>Ga0206926_1046_pt1 | contig 27171 bp, 20 predicted proteins | sample Alteio_BWOrgHeat_59_FD_152955 | JGI IMG/M metagenome (GOLD analysis project Ga0206926, IMG submission 152955) | Enriched cells from forest soil in Barre Woods Harvard Forest LTER site, Petersham, Massachusetts, United States -... | ecosystem: Environmental > Terrestrial > Soil > Temperate forest >... | reverse complement strand
GCACGACAAGGCGAAGCAGGACAAGAAAGTCATCATCGTCATTACGGACGGGAACGATAACGCCAGTATGGTGACGCTTGAAAGTCTGATGAAACTGGCGCAGCAGGATGGAACCCTGATCTATGTGATCGGCCTGCTGGGCGAGGAAGACAAGTCTGAGGCGGCGAAAGCAAAACGGTCGATCAAACAACTGGTCGATGCGACCGGCGGGCAGGTCTTTTATCCGAAGGACGTGAGCGAGGTGGAGCCGATTGCCCATGAAGTAGCCAATGATATCCGGAATCAGTATTCGATCTGGTATGCGCCGCTGAACGAGAATCTGGACGGAACATTTCGTCAGATCAAGGTGGTGGTGAAGGCTCCGGGGAATCCGGTGGCCCGGACGCGGCAAGGCTACTATGCGAGCGCTTCACGCAGACCGAATGGAAGCAAGAATCCACAGTAGGCAAGCAGCATGATGGGGGAACTGGCGGTGGCTTTTCGCCTGGCGAAGGGTTACCGGCTGCAGCCGTGGAATAGTCCTTACCTCAAATGGCGCGTTGAGACGTGGTCGGGGCTACATGCCGAGGTCGTCACCCCGGGTGAGTTCGTTCGATTCGTCTGGGGGCACCGCAGGGACCTTTGGCGGTATCTGCGGTGGGCGGCTGAGAAGTCGGGAGAGTAGCCCTGCACTTCAGGCAGAACACTACTTGGAGTCGGATGAGGATGGGCTGGTGGTTGCGGCTGGTTTCGATTCCGATGCTGCTGGCTTTGACTCGGTCTTAGTTTCCGTCTTCGACTCGGATTTCGACTCGCCGCCGCTGTCCGACTTCGTCTCCGCCTTGGTTTCGCCTGGTTTGCTCGTGGCGCCCTTCGCGTAGTCGTTCACATACCATCCCGACCCTTTGAACTGCAGGGCCGAGGTGGAAATCAGCTTATCGACCTTGCCTCCGCATTCCGGATGAACCAGGAGCGGCTCGTCCGAGAATTTCTGAAGGACTTCGAACTTCTTACCGCAGGAATGGCAAAGATACTCGTAAATCGGCATGTTTCGCTTTCATTTTAACAGCCCGGAAAAGAAAAACCGGGTGCAACCCTTTTCAGGTTGCACCCGGAATCCAGCGATTGGACTGATCCAGGCTTATTGGGCCTTCTTGGCGGGAGCCTTGGGGGCGGTCTTTACCGGGGCCTTTGAGGTTCCCTTGGCAGCGCCGGGCTTCGCCTTGGCGGCGCCATCCGCTACAAAGCTGACTCCATCCGGCAAACCGCTCATATCCGTCTTCGGTTCCTGAATGTTCAGGGCCAGGACGTAGGGTTCTTTGGTGTAGGAATCAACCACACCCTTGAACGAGAGCGCTGTTCCCGCGGGAATGTCGCCCTTGATGTTGTCTTCGAACTTGAGCAAGGCATCGCCTGTGGGGACGTTATCCACGCTGACGAGGATCTGCTTGGGGTTGGGCATGGAAACCACGGTGCCTTTGAACATCGCCGGTCCCTTGTAGGTATCGCTCGCCGGAGGCGGGAAGCCGACATCCTTGAGGTTCGCGAAGTACGCATCACCCTGGCTGGTGAGTGCGGTCTTGATGTTTTCCCAGAAATCGAGGTCCGGATGCTGCGCGGCCCATGCGGCGTGATCCTTTTCCTTGGCGGCTTCAATGTCGACGATGCTATCGATATGGAAACCGGGGGGCGGCAAGGCCGAGGCGGAGGCCGTCTTGACTAGTTCGTCCATACCGTCTGTGCTGCCATGAAAATTGCCATAGTTCTTTTTCAAGGCCGAGTCAGCGGAAGTCTTGGGCTGGCCCGTCAGCGCGGTCGGTCCGGTTACAGCGAGAGACCGCGCAAAGCTATAGATCGCTTCCGGGTAGCGCGCGGTATCTTTGCTCGCAATCATTTCTCTGAGAATCGTCGCGCCAAGCTGATACGATGCGGACGCTTGAGTCGGATCGACCGTCAGAACCTTTTTCAACTCGCTTTCGGCATCGGCGTCGTTCTTCTGCGCCTGGGCGATGTATGCGAGCACGAGGTGGACTTGCATTTCGGAGGTCTTGCGCGCGGCCGCCCACTGGTCGGCTGTGGCCTGCGCCGGTTTCACAGAGTCGTCGAAGTAGTCCTTGAAATTGTTCTCGAGATCCTGGCCCGCCTTCTTGCCGGCATCCAGAACGGCAGGATCGGTTTTAGCATAGGCTCCGCCCATTACTGTCATGAGCGCCTGCGCCCGCATCAACGTGCGCTGGCTCTTGAGAGCGGAGTCGGGATACTGCTGTTCCCACTTCTTCAGCAGGTCAAGCTGCTTGACAGGATCTTTCTCATTACCAGCCGCGAGGCCGATATCGGATTCGCCCTGATCCTTCCAGGCAGGGGCCGCCGCTTGCGCCCAAACCAGGGCTGTCAGGGAACCGGCGATAACTATTCCGGCCACCAATCTTGTCAATCGTTTCAACACGTTCTTTGCCTCCCGAAATAACGATGCTCGCCGCGAATGCCATACCCTGCCCGGACTCCCGTAGAGGGTAATAGGGGAGTATACCAAAATCCCGTTTAATGTATAGCAATCCCTTTCAGTAGTTCAGGCGGACGAGTCGCGGATATAAAGACGCCATAGGGAACCGGAAGGTTCCCGGGCGAGGGACGATTTGTTCCGGCACTCGCCGTCCCATCTGTCCCTATTATGGCTCAATTGGCGGTCATGCTACCATCGCTTCGGCATTCGGGCCTCCATGCGGCTGGTCATACTCCACTACCATCTCTTCAAGAACGCCGGATCGACGATCGAGGACATTCTCGACCACAGCTTTGGCGGTCGGTTCGGTAGTTTTGAGACGCCTGCGGACCGGGGAGTGCTTTCGAACGACGCACTGCTGGGGTATCTGGAAGAGCGACCCGGGGTTGTCGCTTTCTCCAGCCATCAGATTCGCTATCCGATGCCCGTGGCGCCAGGATGCCTGTTCTTCGACATCTGTTTTGTACGCGATCCGCTCGATCGGCTGCGGTCGTTTTACGACTATTTTCGCCAGAGGCCAAATCCGGCTGATCCGATGAGTGATTTGGCGAACAGTATGACTCTGGGCGATTTCGTAGAGACCATGATTCGGGGACAGCCGCTGTTTGTTCGGAACAATCAGGTCAATCTCCTGGCGTGTTGCGGTGATTCGGATGAGCCGGGCGAGCAGGATCTTGAGCTGGCTATTCGCCGGATGAGAGCATGCGCGTTTCCCGGTGTGGTGGATGATTTCGAACAGAGTGTGGCAGTAGGCGCTGAGCGGCTGCGGCAGGCGTTCCCGGAACTGGATTGTCAACGGCCTGCGGTGAATGTGTCGCGTGGGATGCAGGGTACGGTGGCGGATCGGGTGGTGGAGTTGCAGGCGGCGTGTCGCCCGGAAGTATTCGAAGAACTCGTGCGGATGACCGCGCTCGATCGTCGGTTGGTAGAGGCGGTGCGAGCGGAGGTTGAACGCCGTAGGGCGGAGGTCCACGTCGGCGGGTGCCTCCCCGCTCGCGCGACTACGGCGCCGGCCGGATCCGGGGATCCGGGATTCTTCACGAGGGCCAAGCAGCTTATTGGTACGTTGCGGTACTGGCGGGAACTCGGGGTTGGTTCACTGCTCGATGGGAACTACTATCGGCCCGGCGTGGTGTTCGATCCGGCTTTTTATTTGCGGAAGTATCCCGATGTGGCTGCGGCTGGAGTGAACCCGTGGCTGCATTATCTGCGCAACGGTGCAGTGGAAGACCGTAAACCGCATCCGCTCTTCGATCCGAAGTACTATCGCGCCAGTTGCAAGGGTGGAATTCCCGACGGGGTCAATCCGCTGATGCATTTTCTGGGAGCCGGTGCGGGTGCGGCGAGCCCTCATCCGTTGTTCGATTGTCGAGCTTATCTGGAGGCGCATTCCGAGGTTGCGGAACTCGGGCTGAATCCGCTAGTGCACTATTTGGAGTCTGATCCGGAGGTTGCGACGGACTCGACGGCCCAATTCGAGATTAACGACCTACCGCTCAACTTTTTGCCCCTCAATGCCGCCGGCGAGGCAGGGGCGACAGTGTGGGAAGATGCCGGCGGGATCACTCACTGGGTCGCGGAACCTCAGCAGTTGCCGTTTCTGCGAGGCGTCGGGATCGATCAGGTTCGAAGCAAACTGCGGTAGAGTTCGTTTTGTTTTTTCGCGATGGAATCCCAGTCGTAAGAATCTTCGACGCGTCGCCGACCCGCTGCTGCGAGTCGACTGCACTCCTCGGGTGAAGCGAGCAAAAATGCAATTGCGTCGGCCATTTCCTGACCGGTTTGGGCCAGAATGAAATCCTCTCCCGGCGTCAGGTCGAGGCCGTTGACTCCGGCCGGCGTGCTGACCACTGGTCTGCCACATGCCATCGCTTCCAAAATTTTGAGATTCGTTCCCGCAGAAGCTACAAGAGGGGCGATGACGATTTGGGCGCGGGAGTATGCCGGTCGGACGTCCGCCACAAAACCCTCCAACTCAAAGCCGGGCTGGGTGAGATCAACGTGGACCTGATGACTTTGGTAATCGAGGAAGTATTCATGGTTGGCCCCTGCGATGATGTGCAGTCGTGCATCCGGGACAGCTTGGCTTAGCGGCCCCCAGGCGTGGTTTAGGAAAAACTCGACCGCCATGAGGTTTGGCAGGTGCGAAAACGACCCTACGAACAGGATGCGACCGGGTTCGGGGGCCTGTTCGGGGACTCGGAAGCGGTCCAGGTCCACGCCGTTGGGCAGCGTTACGGCTCGTGTTCCCGTTATTCTCGCTTCATCTTTGGTGGACATGGCAACCACACAAGCCATCTCCCGCCATGCGGCCGTTTCGAAACGACGCCAGAGGTTGAGTTCGCGCTTCAGATCCCAGTCGTCGTTGTTTTGCGCGAGTTGCTGGTAGAGATCAAAGGTGATGTCGTGCTCGATCAGAATCGGCCGCGCGGGCGCACAATCGACGGCGTATTGGCCCATTTGAGTGAACTCGAGTTGGGCGATGGCGGGTTGCCAATTGCGTACGGTTCGGCGAAGTGCGGCGCTGAAAGAGGCCGATGCGAACTGCTCGACTACTTCCGGGCGGCCGGTTTGCGGTACAGAATGCGAACCTTCGCGTTTTACGAGTACGATTTCTATGAATCGCGACAGGAGTTCAGGCGGGGGCAGGGCGTCAGTCTCTACGAAACAAACGAGGATCTGATCCCAGTCGGTGGCGGCTCGCTCGGTGAGGTTGTGGATCCGGACCGCCCCTCCGTGGGAAAGCGGAAACGGGAGGTAGGCGCTGACGATGAGGATTCGCGGTTTTCCTGTGGCGGGTTTGCCCGAGTAGACGGTCACCGTTCCGTTTGCCAAGGCCAGGAAATCCTGTTCCGGCAGAGCACAGACGACAGATCGACCTGTCTGCAACGCGATTGGTAACGCCTTCCAGAGCAAGGCTGTGTCGGCATTGGCATGCAGAGTTTGCAGGGCCCGACGCCATTGATTGCGAAATACTACGGGGCTGGCAGCAGTGTGCGCGAGAAATTTCAGGTAATCTATGGGATCGAAGGCGGTGGATTCGGGCGGAATTCCGGCCGCGCGGATGGTGGACCATCCTCTTTGCCAGGCGCGATAGCAGAGGTCCAGGTATTGGACCGCTTGGGTGGAGTAGGCGGGGTCAGGGCCACCGAGTTCGGCCAGTTTTGCCGGATCGTAGTGCGAACGTTCATCGCCGTGCAGAGCGTAGGTGAAAGAGTTCGGCGTTGCCTCGCTCTCTGCCGAACAGAACACTGCCTCCGGGGGCGGATTTGCGTTGGTCCTGCCGCCCGGGCGCCAATAGCCGATCACTAATCCGAGCAGGTACGGCAAGTCGTGCCAGCCGCGTTTGGCCAACGCGCCGTTTTCACCAAGGTGCCAGCGGACGAAATTCCGGATGCGCCACACGAAATGGCGGGCGATCGCGGGCAGGCTGCGCGGTCGCAGCATGAAGTCATTCAGGTTTTCGTTGATTGCGAGGAAATAGAACGGGGCGAGGATCAGGGCGAGAACCCGCATCCGGCGAAACGGCACGTTCGGAACGAGCAACACACCTGCCAGGCGGATTTTTTTACAGCGGAAAGCACTCCGGCAGCGCGCCAGATTTTCGAAGAACCCGCCACGATAGCGAATCCAGTGGAGATCAGACGCTGCGGGCGGGAATTCCGATACGACGTATAGCGGAAGTTCCGGGAATACACTCCGCATACGCTCAATCAGTCTGGCGTTCAGGTCGTCAGTGCCGGACGCGAAGGCGATTTTGATTGCTGGTTCCAAGTGGAGAATCGCTCCTCAGTTTAGCCGCCTGTTACAATCGCGCCAAGCCTTGTGCGTACGGTCGACCTCGCCATCATCGCTGCCTATCTCGCCGGGGTCACGTGGTTTGGCGCGAGGTTTAAGCAGAACCAGACGTCGCTGAAGGACTACTTTCTGGGCGGTCAGACGGCTCCGTGGTGGGCCATTGCGCTCTCGATAGTTTCAGCGGAAACAAGCACTCTCACGATTATCGGAACGCCGCCGCTGGCTTACGCCGGCAGCTACGTTTTTCTTCAGGTGGTTTTCGGATATCTGCTGGCACGGGTGGTGATTTCGACCATTTTCCTGCCGCGCTATTTCGAGCGCCAGATGTTCACCGCTTATGAACTGATGCAGCGGCGGTTCGGTCCTCACGTGCGAAAGGTCGCGTCGGCTATTTTCCTGGTGACACGTGCGCTGGCTGAAGGAGTGCGGGTGTTTGCGATTTCCATCGTGATTTCGATCATCCTGAAAACCGGTGGGCTGGCGTCTATTGCTGTCATCATGGCGCTGACGCTTTTCTACACGTTTGAAGGCGGCATGACGGCCGTGATCTGGACCGACGTTGTCCAGATGTGCATGTACGTAGTCGGCGCTTCGGTGAGTTTCTTTGTATTGATCGGGAAAATTCCGGGCGGCTTAGGTCACGCTCTGGATCTCGCGTCGGCAGCGGGCAAGCTGCAGGTTTTTGACATGCATTGGTCGCTGACCAAGCCTTATACGATCTGGGCCGGATTCATCGGAGGTTGCTTTCTCACCACTGCGAGCCACGGTACGGATCAACTGGTGGTGCAGCGTCTATTGAGCGCGAAAAATCAGAGCCAGAGCCGCGCGGCGCTTTTTGGCAGCTGGATCGTGATTTTTGTGCAGTTCACGCTATTCCTGACCATTGGCATGTTGTTGTGGGTCTATCACAACGGACAGCCGCCATCCGCGCAGCCTGATCGTTTGTATCCTTCATTTATCTGGGAATCGTTGCCGATCGGCGTGGCCGGGTTGGCAATGGCAGCGATCATTGCGGCTGCAATGGCCAATCTTTCCGCGGCGCTGAATTCGCTGGCTTCGGCTACTGTTGTAGATTTTTATGAACCGCTGACTAAGTCGCTCCATTTGCCCGCGCACTATCTCAAAATCGCCCGGTTTTCCACTGTGTTCTGGGGGGTCATCCTGGGCATGATCGCGCTAGTGGCGAGTCAGTGGGGGTCGGTGCTGGAAAGCGGCCTTCGCATTGCCTCGGTGACGTTAGGGATTCTGCTGGGCTTGTTCCTGTTGGGTGTGCTCACGAAGAAACCGGGAGAAAATGCGGCGATCATCGGCGTCACACTGGGCCTGGCAGCGATGCTTTATGTGAAATTCCTGACCGATATTCCATTCACGTGGTGGGTGATGATTGGCAGTACGGCGACGTTTGCGACCGGCTATGCTGCGTCATTTGTCGTGCATGAAAAAACAAGTGAGGTCCAATGAACAGCGAGACATCGAAGGCCGCACCGATCGAACTCAAGCGAGATTTGGGGATTATCGCGGCGCTCGCCATCGTAATCGGAACGGTAATCGGCAGCGGTATTTTTCGCGTGCCGCAAACCATGATCAACAATGTCGGCACGGTGCCGATGGTTTTTCTGGTTTGGGTAGTGGGCGGCGCTCTGTCTCTGGCCGGCGCGCTCACGTACGCCGAACTGGCTGCCGCGATGCCCGGCGCCGGGGGTGAATACGTCTATCTCACTGAAGCGTGGGGCCCGGTCTGGGGTTTTCTATATAGCTGGGTGCAAATGTGGATTGGCAAGAGTGGCTCCATCGCGACACTGGCCACAGCATTTTTCGAATACACGGCGCACTTCATCCCGCAATTTGAGTTGGTCTGGTTTTCGCTCGGACCTTTTCCGATCAAGTACGGGCAGATATTCGCACTGGTTCTGATTCTTGTCCTAGGGTTAGTGAACTATTCGGGGGTGCGGTTCGGCGGCGGAGTCCAGATCGCGATGACAGCGGTGAAACTCGGGCTGATTGCAATCGTCATACTCGCCGGAATCCTCTATTCGCATCCTGTCGCGAGCGGCGGATTGGCCAAACCCATGAACGTTCCACCGCTCGCAACCGGCTTTGTGGCTGCGTTGGTGGCGGCGCTTTGGGCTTACGACGGCTGGAACAACGTGGGCATGGTCGCTTCAGAAATCAAGAATCCGGGCAGAAATCTGCCACTGTCGCTGATTCTTGGTACTTCTCTGGTGATTGCCATTTATATGCTGGCGAATTGGGCCTATTTTCGGGTGCTGACTCCAGCCGAGGTTGGAGCTCACAAGTTGGTGGCAGCCGAGATGATGCAGCGGATTCAGGGGCCTGTGGGAGCGGGGCTGGTTTCGATCGCGGCTATGATATCCATATTCGCTGCGCTAAATGGCTCAATTCTAACGGGTGCCCGCGTTCCTTACGCGGCGGCACGGGATGGCTTATTTTTTAAATCGGCCGCGCGAGTGCATCCGGTTTTCCGGACGCCGGGCGTCTCGATTCTCATGATGTCCGGCTGGGCAGCGCTACTTGTGCTTTCAGGAAAGTACGACGATTTGTTCAATTTCGTGATTTTCGGAAGTTGGATTCTTTACGCGATGGCGGCTGCCGCGGTTTTTGTTCTGAGAAGGAAACGGCCAGATCTTGAGCGCCCCTATCGAACTCTTGGCTATCCTGTTGTACCGGTACTCTTCCTGATCGGTGCGGCAGCCCTGGAACTCAGCACTTTACGCGATCGGCCAGTACAGTCGATGGCCGGAATTGTGTTGATATTGCTCGGATTACCGTTCTATTATTACTGGAAACGACAGGGCGCGGCGGCGCGGCGGAAATAGCCGGGATTTTCCAGAAGAGGCAGGTCCAGCGATTTTTAGATATCTTTTCGTTCTGTATTCAGAACGATCACTTGATTTTTGCCCGCCCATAGAGTACAAAATTAAGAGCGGTCTTCTATTGATTTATTCATTCCTGTTCCGTATCCGGAACGACTGGGCGGATCATCAGCGAATAGAGAACGCAAATCACCCCTGGAGGCTGGTATGGACGTTTCAAAAATTCTGGGCGAATTGAAGCAGGAGCGAGAGCAACTCGAAGAGGCAATCATGAGCCTGGAACGGTTGGCACGCGGGCGCGGAAAGCGCCGCGGCAGACCGCCGTCATGGATGGTGGAGGCAAAGAAGCGCGGGCGTCCAGTGGGAAGCAAGAACAAAACCACCGGGCCGAAAGCAGCCTCGGCTGCGGCCTGATTTATCGGAATTCGCAGGCATCATATAGCAGAGTTCGGAAGTACAGAGCGGCCCGGCAGCGGGCCGTCCTTTTCGCGTTTAACCAGCTAACTCTATCTGCCTCATTAGGGAAAGCTCACTGATATAGCTGATATTTCAGCCGCATTGTGAGGAACTGCGGGAGGCCGGCGTTCGCGTCACCCAGCGCATCGCCCTGCGTGGTCAGATCGGCAACAACTCGCTCACTGCCGATCAGCTTGTTCGTCGAATTCCAACTGATCTTTCCCGGATAGAGCTTCACTATCGCCATGGCCAATTCGATTCCGAGCCGGGTTGCCGAGTATAGAGCCCGGTCGGTCACCTCAATGCCAATTCCCTGAACTTTTTTCCCCATGAGGTTAGAAGAAGTCGGGGTGAATTCAACTGCGCGGAATCGCACACCCGGTATTTGTCGCGAAGTCATGTAATTCGAAAGTGCAGGCCCGTCAATCCAATCGGCACCAACCTGTTCAAACGGCGCGTCGGTGCCGCGTCCGACGGAATAATTTGTCGCGGATTCCATCAGGGCGAGCGCGGGATACAGGATTGCCGCGTTGAGATTCCGGATATTCGGGGAGGGATTGACCCACTGCTGGCCCGTGTAATCGAACCATTGTTCACGCTTCCACCCCGTCATCTCAATGACCTGTAGATCGGCGCCGAGGGCCAGTTCCCCGTTTTCGAGGCGAGCCAGTTCTCCCATCGTCAACCCGTGGCGCAAAGGAAGGGGAAAAGCGCCGGTAAAGGAGAGCTTATCGCGATCCAGCATTGGCCCTTCCACGTGAATTCCTGTGAGCGGATTGGGCCGATCCAGGACGACGAACGCGATTTTCTGCTTGGCTGCCTCCTCCATTGCGTAAAGCATGGTGGATTCGTAGGTGTAGAACCGAACGCCGACATCCTGAATATCGAAAACCAGGGTGTCGATGCCCTTCAGCATTTCGGAGGTTGGCCGGTTGGTGGTGCCGTAAAGGCTCCAGATGCGGAGTCCGGTGGCGGGATCGATTGCGTTGGCAATGCCGGGGCGGTCCTCGACTCCAGCGAAACCATGCTCCGGAGAGAAAAGAGAAACGACGTTGACGCCAGCTTTCAGCATCAGATCGACATTACGTTTTCCGTCGCGGCTGATTCCCGTCTGGTTGGTGATGAGTCCGACTCTTTTTCCTCGCAATTCGCTGAATTTATCGGCGACGAGTACGTCGAGGCCGGTTAGTGTCTCGCTGTAACCCACCGAGGCGGCAACTAGAGTACCGACCACACGTCGCAACGGTGTGATCGCAGGGCGTGCGTGGGGATGGACTGCATTAGCCAGAAGGATTACATAGGTCTTCGACGGGGGATCGATCCAGATCGAAGTGCCGGTAAATCCGGTATGGCCGAAGCCGGTGCCGGCGGGGAACAGATTACCGCGGTTACCGGAATAACGGGAATCGATATCCCAGCCCAGGCCGCGCACATCCTTCTGCCCGGGCGGTGAAGCCGGAGATGTGAATAGCCGAATAGTGGATGGCTTGAAAAGACCGTGTCCGCCATCGAGAATCATCTGACAGTATTTTGCGAGATCGTCGGCTGTAGAGAAAACACCGGCATGCCCGGCGACGCCACCCATCATCCGCGCGGTGGGATCGTGAACTACGCCGCGCAGAATCTCGGCGCCCTGCTGTTCTGTCGGCGCGATACGGGGCCGCAGTTTTCGATCCGGCAGGTAACCCGTGTCATCCATCCCGAGCGGCGCGAAAAGAATTCTCTCGGCGTATTCATTTTCGGGTAATCCACTCAGACGATGGACGATTTCGCCGAGCAGTTCGAAATTGATATCGCTGTAAACGAATTTCGTCTCCGGTGGTCCGGTCGGCTTATCTGTCAGAGCCTGGTGGATGCCGGTCTCGTAACCGGTCCAGGCGGGCTCGAGATCGAGATCGGGGCGCAGGCTGGAGTAGTGCGTCATCAGATTGCGGATCGTGATGGGGCTGTGGCCGCCCTCGAATTCGGGAAGGTATTTGGTGACAAGATCGTCCGGTGAGAAACGGCCTTCGTCGTAGAGCTTCATCAGCGAACTGGTAGTGGCGATGATCTTGGTGAGCGAGGCGATATCGAAGATTGTGTCGACGGTCATCGCTTCGCGAACAGGTACCAGCGCGCGTTCACCGTAGGCTTTGCGGTAGACAACCCCGCCAGCGTGCCCTATCAGCAGTACGGCACCGGGGAGCTTATCTTCGCGGATGGCCTGGTTTATCGCGGAATCGAGGTCAGCGGCACCGGGGAATGTCTGGGCGAGCGCGCCGGTGCAGGCTAGAACTGCCACAAGAAGGAGTCTTGCCGTTATCCGGGCACAATCCGCACGTGTCATTTGACTATTATGCCGGAAATCGGCTTCAGACTTATTGGGCAATGTAGGCGGTGCGGGAGCGGACCTTCGCATTTGGATGTTTGGCCATTCCGGCTGCGGAAAGACCGACCTTCAGATGGCGCGTCGTGCCTGGAGCGGCGTCGGGCTGGCGGAAGAAAAGGGTGTAGCGGGTCCGGCTTCTTTCGAGCATGGCCCGAAGTGCGCCTTCGACGTCAGGTGTTTGCTGCACGACGCCGCCCGTCTGATCGGTAATGCGCCGGACATCCTGCATTTTGGTGCCTGCCAGAGACTGCGAGACTTTTTCATCCCAGAGCGGGGCGGACGAAACGACCAGGGCATCGACTGAAACGGACGAGGCCCAGAGCTCGTGGAGCGTAGCGGCTTCGGTGGTGTCGGCGCGGGCGGCGTTATCGGTCAGGATCAGGATGACGTTGGGAGCGGTTGGGCTGACGCCGAGATACTTTGCGGCGTCGGACAGGGAGTGATAGATATCGGTACCACCGCCCAGGGGCTTGCCCAACGTTTTCGAAACTCCGGCGATGACAGCATTCCGATCTGCTGTAAGAGGAACGCGAACGGTCGCCTTTTTGTCGAAGGTCATCAGCGCGACAGTATCGTCCGGGTGCAGGACCGACATTGCAGCCAGGCCGGTCTGTGTCAGTTGGCGGGCCGCAGGCTGCATGCTCCCGCTGGCGTCGAGCAATAAAACCAGGCGAATGGAGCCGGATTCCGCCCCAAAGTTGGCAATTGGCTGCGGCTGATCGTCATCGAGAACGGTGAAATCTTCGGCCTGGAGGCCCGTCACGACGTGGCCGTTTTCCTCGACCAGCGCCTCTGCGCGAACCATAGTGGTGGAGGAATGAAATGTTTGTGCGAGGATTACTGAAGACAATAGGGCGAGAGCGAGCAGGGATTTCATTCGGAACTACTCATAGTATAAGGAATCCGCGAATCGGGCCGGGTCGGACCACCGGGCTGCAACGGCGCCTTTATGCGGGCGAGTTGCATCCAATGACGTTGTCTGGTATAACTCCACGGTACGTTATCGACGGATTGAGGGTTCGTCCCTGATTATGGCCACCACTAAAAAGACGATCGTTGCACCGGCCCGGAAGCCTGTAAAAGCTCCGACTCCGGCAAGGGCAGTGCAGGCGAAACCGGCAGTTCCGGTTAAGTCCGCCGCCGAGATTAAGGCCGCGGCGGTTCTCGAAGCTGCGGCAACGCAGGCTCGCGCGGCGCTGCAGACCCAGATGAAACAGTGGGAAGAAGCCGTCCGCCTGTTCTCGCAAAAGAAATTTGGTCCGGCCCATACACGGTTTACGGAGGCGTCGGCGGGCCCGGCTGCGCACATCGCCGATAAGGCGCGTTCCTACGCCCAGATCTGCGCGCGGAAGACCAACGGTGCCGCGGTGGACCTTCAGACCTCGGACGATCATTTCAATTACGGCGTAGAGCGCCTCAACGCCCGCGACATGGATGCCGCGCGTCATCATCTGGACCGCGCACTCGCGATGGAGCCTAACGGCGAACACATTCTGTTTACTCTGGCACTCTGCTGCGGCCTGGCTGGTGACGGCGCTGCGGCTTGCGAGAATCTGAAGCGCGCGATCGCGCTCGAACCCAGAAATCGCATACTGGCCCGGCAGGATCCGGAATTCCTGGCGCTGGCCCAGCAAATTCCAGGCTTGCGCGCGCTGCTCTCAGCGGAGGCTGCGGATCATTACTGAGTCTCCGGTTATGCCGGGATTTCAGGCCAGCGACACATGACTGACGCCCTGCGGGTAGTGTCAATCGGCGGTGGCACCGGACTTTCCGCGTTGCTCACTGGTCTGAAGCGATATGTCCGTCCACGCGAAGAAGGCGACCCCTGGCTGGACATTACCGCCGTCGTCACCGTTACCGATGACGGAGGCAGTTCCGGACGCCTGCGTCGCGAGTTCGACGTATTGCCACCTGGTGATATTCGCAACTGCATGGTGGCGCTCGCCGAGGACGGAGCATTTCTTTCCAGGCTTTTCCAGTACCGGTTTCAATCCGGGCGTGGACTCAAAGGACACAGCTTCGGCAACCTTTTCCTCACAGCTCTCACGCACATAACGGGCGATTTTCCGGATGCGGTGCGCCAGTCAGCCGAAGTGCTCAAGATTGCAGGGCGGATTTTTCCCTCCACTGCCGCCAATGTACGGCTTTCGGCTGTGCTGGCGGACGGGAGCGTGGTGGACGGCGAGACTCGCATCGGACGCAGTAGTCAGCGGATCCGCAGACTTCGACTGGAACCCCGTGGCGCCAGGCCACTGCCGGAGACGCTGGAGGCTATTGCCCAGGCAGATCTGATCACCATTGGCCCGGGTTCGCTTTATACAAGCCTGATTCCAAATCTGCTGGTGAGTGGCATACCGAAGGCTATCCGGGAATCGAAAGCCCTAAAAGCCTGCTTCGTCAATCTGATGTCCCAACCGGGCGAGACCACGGATTTCACGGCGGCGGACCATCTGTCGGAGCTTCTGAAACACGGCGGGGCGGGGCTAATCGACTGCGCGATCGTGAATACTTCGAATCTCTCGTCTACGATTCGAAAACGGTATGCCGCTGAGGCGGCGGTGCCGGTGGAAAACGATTTGGCGGTCATCCGTGCTCTTGGTATTGAGGTTCTGGAAGCCGAATTACTCGGCAAGCCGTGGCATGGCCGGGAGCGGCGCAACAAAGTCCGTCACGATGCCGCAGCTATAGCTTCAGTGGCCATGGAGCTCGCGCAACGTGGAAGGGCGATACGGACGGCGGGGACCCCAGACAGCAAGCCGGTCCGGCAGCGGAAAACAGCGATGCGGCAGACTGGTAAATGAAATGTCCAGTGACGTCACTGTAGTAATTCTCGCCGCGGGTCAGGGAACCCGCATGAAGTCGCGGATGGCGAAAGTCCTCCATCGGGCTGGCGGCCGTAGCCTGGTCGAGCATGCGATTGTCGCCGCTCTGGGGGTAGCGCCACCGGAGCGGATCTTTGTAGTGGTGGGGCACCAGGCGGCAGCGGTTCGGGAGGTCGTGGAACGCACCGGCGCCGGAACATTCGAACAGAAAGAACAGTTGGGTACGGGCCACGCCGTGATGTGCGGTGAAAATTTGCTGGCGGGGCTTAGCGGCCAGTTGATTGTCACGGTCGGCGATTGTCCGTTGATTCGTCCGGAGACTCTGGCGGCTCTGGCGGATCGGCAACGAAAGACTGGTGCTGCTGCAGTCGTGCTGACGGCTGATGTCCCGGATTCCACGGGTTACGGGCGGATTATTCGCGATCAGAACGGAGCCGTGGAAGCAATCGTGGAGCACAAGGCCGCGACCGAGGCGCAACGCGCGGTGAAGGAGATTAACTCCGGAATCTATTGCTTCGATGCTGCTGAATTCTGGCGGCACGTGCGACTCATTCGGCCGGACAATCCGGCCAACGAGTACTACCTCACGGACATGATCGGCATTCTCAATAACGCGGGGCTGCGGGTGGCCGCGACGAAGATTCACGATGCCGGGGAACTGCTGGGAATTAACGACCGCGTCCAGTTGGCAGAAGCGGATGACATTCTGCGGGAAAGAAAAACGCGGGAAGTTATGCTGGCGGGGGTCACGATCGAGCAGCCGGAGACGGTCACGATCGACCCCGATGTGCGAATCGGGATGGATACGGTGATTGGGCCTTTCGCGCGAATCACGGGGAATACGATCATCGGCGAAGACTGCAAAGTGGGGGCCTGCTCGATTCTGCATGACGCGGTGCTCGAAAACGGCGCCGAGGTTTTTGCGTTCTCGATGGTGTCGTCATCGAAGCTGGGTGAGAATGCGCATGTTGGACCCTATGGACGATTGCGCATGGGGGCGGACCTTGGAGCGGGCGCGCATGTGGGGAACTTCGTTGAGTTGAAGAACACGCGGTTTGGGGCGGGCTCGAAATCCATGCATCTGGCTTACCTCGGCGATTCGGAGATCGGATCGAAGGTGAATGTGGGGGCGGGCACGATCACGTGCAATTACGACGGGAAGAAGAAACATGCGACGGTGATTGGCGACGGAGTTTTTGTAGGGAGCAACTCCACGCTCGTCGCGCCGGTTGCGTTGGAAGACAGCTCTTATGTGGGCGCGGGAAGCGTGATTACCGAAGACGTGCCGGGAGGATCTCTGGCCCTGGGCCGGGCGCGGCAGGTTGTGAAGAAAGACTGGAAGAAGAAAGAATGTTAGCGGAAGAGTCCGTGCGGCTGCACCGGGCATCCGCTGGTTCGGCGGCTGATGCCGGAATCTGAAGGCGTCAACATTCCGGTCCAGGCCGGATATGGATCGCTCATCCGCATCTGGGAATGGCTTTTCCTTGGGTGGATCGCTGCTATACCGGTAATGATCTGGTTTAACGTCCGATTCGCTGGCCGGTACACCTTGCCTTTTGCGGACTTCCTGTTCGTCGGTGCGGCGGCTGTGTGGTTGGCGTGCCTGCTTTGCGGGGCCAGCCGTCTCAGGTGGTCCGGGTGGTATTTCTCCCTTTTGGCTTATTCGGGCGCATTGATCCTGTCAACGATCGCATCTCAGAATATCCGTCATAGCGCGCCCAAGCTTGCCGGGGATCTCTATCTGATCGGCGCAGCTCTGATGACATTCAACTATGTTTCTACCTGGACGTCTCTGCGCCGGGCGCTACTTGCCTGGATTGCAGGGGTCGCCCTCACGATATTGGGCTGCGCGGCGGGTCTCGCGTTATTCGTGGGTGGAAAGACTACGATCAGGCAGAATCCGTTCCTTTTTCACTTCGGCACCTTGCCCCAGGGCCATTATCCTCGCCTTAGGGCAATGTTCCTCGATGCGAACATGATGTGCAGCTATGTAGTCGCCGGTGTGATGGTCATTGTTGCAGCGCGACGGGCGGGCTGGATCTCCCGCCGAGTGTTTATCGTGCTTCTGTCGGGAGGCATCGCGGCGGCAATTTCTTCGCTTTCGCCCGTCCTCGGCGGATTATTTCTGGTACTCGCGCTATGGAGGGCTCACACGGACGCTCGGGGAACCCGGGTTATGGTTACTGCCGGAATACTGGTCGCCCTGCTGTTTCTCGCCGCATCGATGGTGTCACCTGCGACCCTGGTGAAAACCTCACTGGTGGAGACGATTCTTCATCCGGAACCTTCCAGCCGGTTGTTAACGTGGGCTGACGCGTGGCGCACTTTTCTGGCTCACCCCTGGCACGGCAGCGGAACTGAAAGCGAAGCTGCTCACGTTCAATACCTTTCCGCGTCAGGTTACCTGCAGTCGCTCACCAGTGCGCACAATACCTGGCTCAGTATTCTGGCGCATCAGGGATTGCCGGGATTCGCGGCTTTTTCCTGGGTTGTCTTCTATCTGGTGCGCAGGTTCCGTCTCTCTGGTCCCATAGTTGATCGCGACGCGGGAGTCCGGGTCAGTCTTGAGCTGGCGATGATTGGCGGGCTTCTCTATGCGTCGCTCTTAGGATCTTTCGAAAACACACGCCACGTCTGGGCCCTGATGGGCATAGTCGCGGCCGTCCAGGAATTCCCCTCGTCGCCGACTGCTCTCAGAGCCGATTGATCAGGCTGGCTACGTAACCTGCGCCGAAGCCGTTATCGATATTCACTACCGTCACGTTACTGGCGCAACTGTTCAGCATCCCGAGCAACGCGGCAAGCCCGTTGAAGCTGGCTCCGTAGCCGACGCTGGTAGGTACTGCAATTACGGGCGACGAGACCAGGCCACCCACTGCGCTCGGCAGCGCGCCTTCCATGCCGGCGCAGACCACCACTACGCGGGCATCTTCCAGACGCTGGCGGTGGTGGATCAGCCGATGAATACCCGCGATGCCGATATCGTGGATCGCGTCGACTTCGTTACCCATCACTTCCGCGGTAACCTGTGCCTCCTCCGCTACGGGAATGTCGCTGGTGCCGGCGCATACTACCGCTATCTTGCCTTTACCCTGCAAATCGCGGTTACGCCAGAAACGGATCGCGCCAGACATCGGGAAGTGCTCGCCGTACGGAAACGCTTCGAGGACGAGCTTTGCCGCCTCAGCCGTGGCGCGTGTGATCAGAACATTATCGGAGCGCTGCAGGAGAGCCCCGGCGATCGCGATGATCTGGGCGGGAGTTTTGCCAAGGCCAAACACGACTTCGGGCATTCCGTGACGCAGTGCGCGATGGTGATCCACTTTGGCGAAGCCGAGATCCTCGAACGGCATGTGGCGCACGCGGGCGAGCGCTTCGTCGACTCCGGTTGCGCCGGCGCTGACATCTTCAAACAAGGCTCGCAGCTGATCTTCGTTCATCGTCTGCCAACATAGCAGAGCCGCGCCTGGGCGGCAGCGATAAACTGGAAGTTCCCGCCGCATGTTCCTGAAACGCCTCAGAATGACGCTCGACATGATCCGCTTCGAGCACTCGGTGTTCGCGCTGCCGTTTGCGCTCACCGGTGCTCTGCTGGCATTTCGGGAAAGCGGCTTTGCGGTTGAGCACAAGAGCTGGATCGTGCTTTGGATCGTGATTGCCATGGTTGGCGCCCGGTCGGCAGCGATGGCTTTTAACCGGCTGGTCGACGCTGAGATCGATGCGCGGAATCCGCGAACGAAGGCGCGTCATATTCCCGCCGGGTTGTTGTCGCGCAGATTCGCGTGGGGGTTTACAATCCTCAGCAGCCTGGTATTCTTTCTTGCTTCGTGGGAATTGAACTCGCTCTGTTTCCATCTGGCGCCGTTGGCGCTGGGCGTCGTTTTCACGTATTCGTTCACCAAGCGGTTCACGCATTTTTCGCACGTCGTGCTGGGGTTCGCGCTGGGGATTGCACCCGCCGCGGCATGGATTGCGGTCCGGGGCTCGCTCGACGCGCGCATCCTTTGGCTCACTGCAGCGGTCACCGCCTGGACAGCGGGTTTCGACGTGATCTACTCCTGCCAGGATTTCGAATTCGACAGCGAATCAGAACTATTCAGTGTGCCGAAAGTTTTTGGAATCGCGAAGGCGCTCGGGATTGCGAAGATTCTTCACGTGGGAATGATCGCCTCGCTGCTCATGCTCGTGTATCAAATGCATCTCGGAGCGCTCTCCCTGGCCGGTGTTGCCGCGGTCACTGGGTTGCTCATTTACGAGCACGGGCTGGTTAAGCCAACCGACCTGTCGCGGGTCAACGCGGCGTTTTTCACCATGAATGGCTGGGTCAGCGTGCTATTCTTCGTGTTTTGGGCTGCTGATATTTTTCTCATCCGCCAACCGCTGTAAAACCATATGCACGTTACCTTCGAAGACCGCCGTCTGCTGCCGATCCGTGAGAAAGTGGAAGCCGGCGAGCGCCTCTCGTACGACGACGGCCTTGTGCTCTTCCGCTCAGGCGATGTCCTCGCGCTTGGGCATATGGCGAACATCGTCAGGGAGCGAATGCATGGCGATGTGACCTATTTCAACGTCAACCGCCACATCAACCCCACCGATGTTTGCGTCGCCAGTTGTCGCCTGTGCGCTTTCGGCAAACAAAAGCGCGATCCAAATTCTTACACGATGTCACTCGAACAGGTCTGGGAGACGGCGGGCCTTGGCTGGAAGGAAGCGATCACGGAGTTTCACATCGTGGGCGGCCTGCATCCGGAATTGAGCCTCGACTGGTTCTGTCAGATGCTGCGTGGTCTGAAGGAGCGCTATCCGCAGATTCATCTGAAGGCTTTCACAATGGTCGAGATTGGATACTTTGCCCGCCGCGAAAAGATCACGGTGCGGGAAGTGTTGTCGCGGCTTCGCGATGCAGGTATGGATTCGTTGCCCGGCGGAGGCGCCGAGGTTTTCAGCGAACGGGTGCGGCGCATCATCTGCGATCACAAACTGACGGGCGACGAGTGGCTGGATACAGCGCGCACCGCGCACGAGATGGGGCTGCATTCCAACTGCACCATGCTCTACGGGCACATTGAAAACGACGAAGATCGCGTGGATCACCTGGTGCGGCTGCGGGCGCTACAGGACGAAACGAACGGCTTCGTGACCTTTATTCCGCTGGCTTTCCATCCCGACAATACGGCGCTTTCACACGTGCCGAAGACGACGGGATTCGACGATCTGAAGAACATCGCAATTGCGCGGCTGATGCTGGATAACATCCCGCACGTAAAGGCCTACTGGGTGATGCTGACGCCTGCGATTGCGCAGATCGCGCTGCGTTTCGGTGCTGACGACATCGATGGGACCGTCGTTGAAGAGAAGATTTATCACGACGCGGGTTCGACGGTTGCTCAATCCTTGCGGCGAACGGATTTACTGCGGCTGATCCGGCTGGCGGGCCGCACGCCGGTTGAACGAGACACGCTTTACCGACCGGTGCAGCGGACCGAGACCGCGTTCACCGTGCTTGTGTAAGGCGAATACGCTGGTCGCGTTCCCGTTACATCTGGCTGGGCGGAGAACCCGGGGCGCCGGTGGTCCGGCAAGTGCCTGCACGTCGGGCTGAAGAGCGCCCAAACGACGGCAATCAGCGCCCGCTCATACGCTCGGCTAGACCTCTCGCGGAACGAATGAAGCAAGGCGCTGCATGAGCGTCGCTGATCGGGCTTTTCACCCGTTTGACTCGCTGGCCGTGCTCGCGCCGGCCGTTTGCCTGAACTAACCCTGTTTGCGGAACGCGGAGAAAGCCTGCGCGATAGCAATGCCCAGCAGCGCGCCGGTAAGCAACAGACTCTCGATGTTGACCATCGCGACTCCGTTCATGGATGGCATGCCCATCGTACGTCTCAAAAAGATGATCGCCACGATTACGGGAATCATTACGCCTACTACGATTTTTTTGCGCGGTTGTGTCATACGTTTATTTGCACCTCACAGTATTCCATCGCGCCGATTTGCAGTTCAGCGTGATGTATGGTTCCAATTATGCCGGAGCGAACTGGTTAATTCCAGCACTTTTCAGCCCTGTTAACCAAAGGGATTAACCACAGGTAAATAGTTTTCGGTCGCTGCGAAGGGCATGAGATACTGGACAATTCCGCCTTCTCGTATGCCGCAACAACAACCATTTGAAATCGTGAGTGCCCATAGTCCGGACTCCGACGACGCATTCATGTTTTATGGGCTGGCAACGAAGAAAATCCGTTCCCCGCTCGTCAATTTCCGCCATGTCCTGTCGGATATCGAGACGCTGAATAAGAAGGCGCGCGAGGGCGTGTATCATTTGAGCGCGATTTCTTATCATGCCTATCCGTATGTGGCAGACAAGTATGCGCTCATGGCCAGCGGTTCCAGCGTGGGCGACGGCTACGGACCCCTGGTGGTGACCACCCGTCCAATGGAGTCCGAAGAAATCAAGGGAAAGAAGATTGCAATTCCCGGCGTACTGACTACGGCGTATCTCGCATTGAAAATATTCGAGCCGGACTTCATTCCGGTGGTTGTGCCGTTCGATAGAATTCTGGATACCGTTCAGGAAGGCACTGCCGATGCCGGCCTGATCATTCACGAAGCCCAACTGACGTACAACAAGGCTGGCTTTCACCGCGTGCTCGACATGGGCAAGTGGTGGAAGGAAACCTATGGGCTGCCCCTGCCCCTGGGTGGGAATGTTCTGCTCCGCTCATTGCCCGACAACATCAAAGCCGAATGCTGCCGTATGATGCGGGAAAGCATCCAGTATGCCCTCGACAATCACGCGGAAGCTCTGGAATATGCAATGCAGTTCGCACGCGATATGGAACCCAGGCTGGCCGAGAAATTCGTGGGGATGTACGTCAATCACTACACGGTGGATGCCGGTGAGGACATTCCGAAGGCGGTCCGCCTGCTGCTCGACAAAGGTTTTGAGGCGGGAGTAATTCCGCACAAAGTCGATGTCGAGTTCATCCGCTAGGATTCTGTTCACAGCGACGTACTACAAATCGCCACGGCCCGAGTTTGCCTTTAGCCGTTAGTTTCCGGGAGCCTCCAGCACGCCGGTCAATTTGTGGGTCTCACACTGAACCACAGGCCGATACTGTTATCTTGCAGCCGTTCACGGCATAATGGCATCAGATGCGTCGCCTGACTGTTTTATGCCTGTTTGCAGTAATTCCGGTTTTCGCACAGCCCGCCCCGGGCCCAAAGGACGTCCGGATCGTCGCCAAAGACGGCCAGAGAGCGATTCCCAAGCTCGCTCTTTATCTGAATAGCCCGGGGCTCGACACGCGGCTTGAGGTTGTAAAGCAGCTTACTGACATCGGGGGCAAAGACTCGCTCGATCCCCTGATTACGGCTTCGCACGATCCGGATCCCGAAATGCAGATGCGCGCGATCGACGGCTTGGTGAATTTCTACTTGCCGGGTTATGTGCGCCAGGGACCGGCCGCATCGATCGCGCGTGTGGGTGCGTCGATCAAAGCAAAGTTCAGCGATACGAACGATCAGGTCATCGATGCGTTCGTTACGGTCAGACCGGAAGTGATTGAGGCGATCGGCAAACTGGCACGGGGCGGCAACGGCATGGAAGTCAGGGCCAGCGCCTGTCGGGCCGCCGGCATTCTACGCGGCCGCGCCGCCGTTCCGGACCTGGTGGAGGCCCTGCGCACGAAAGACAATACCGTCATGTATGAGTCGCTGGTGGCGATCCGCAAGATCGGCGATCCCGAGGCGGGCCCCCGAATCACCTACCTGTTACGCGATCTCGACGACCGCATCCAGTCGGTCGCTATTGAAGCTGCCGGTCTGTTGCAGGCGAAGGACGGGTTGCCTTCGTTGCGCAGCATTGTGGCGAGTCCCAGGGGCAGTAAGGCTGAGCGCGCCGCACTCAGTGCCATCGCCATGATGCCGGAACCGGCCGATCGCGCGCTGATGCAGCGCTATCTTACGGCAAAGGATGAACGCTTGCGGGCGGCGGCAGTCGAGGGGCTGGGCCGGATCGGAGATCCCGGCGATCATGTTGCGATTGAAAAAATCTGGAAAGACGACGACAAAATGCCGCCGCGGCTGGCGTCGGCCTTCGCTTTGGCCCTGGGCGGCAATCTGGACGCCGCGCAAGGTTCTCCATTCCGCTATCTGATTAACACTTTGAATTCATCGGCCTGGCGCGAGACTGCAGCGGCCTATCTGGTGGAAGCGGCACGGCGTCCGACGGTCCTGGCCGCGCTTCATTCGCCTCTCGAAACCGCAACCCGGGACGAAAAGATCCAGTTGGCCCGAATCCTGGCTGTCAGCGGAGACGCCAGCGCGGTGCCGTGGCTCGATGCCCTAAGCCGCGACTCCGACAGCGCGGTAGCTCAGGAAGGGCTGCGTGCCTTGCGGTCATTGCGATCCCGCCTATAAATTCACCCATTAGTACTAGTACCAACATTTGTTTGTTTTAATGGTATTTTTATCGACTCTTAGGGTGAACTTCACTGTACAATCTTCAGAGTAGAAGGGTACCCTGACTCAGATGCGTCTAATGGTCCGTTTTGTTTGTTTTCTTGCCCTTACGGGCGTGTTGATGTTCCCGGAGGCCGCAAACGCGGCGGGCGCACTGACGATCACGACACCGTCGAACCTCGGTACGTATCCCACCGGTATCATCCAGATTCCGCTAACGGCGACCGGCGGTAGCGGCAACTATACCTGGTCGATGGGCGATGGCACCGTGCTGCCGACGGGCCTTTCGATCCGAACGGATGTCCCGAACTTCTTTCCAGGCGGCACCGCCGCTGGCGTCATCGGCGTAGCCCCAACTTCCGCAGCTGGAACTTACTCACTGAGTTTTACGGTCTCCGACGGGGCGACCTCAGTAACGCAGGGATCAGCGATAACCGTGGTCACCGAGAATTTCAAGGATTTGAACACCCTGCCGGATGCGATCGCCGGGAGCCCATACTCTTACACGTTCACCGTTCTCAACGGAACATCTCCGGTGCTCTCGCTCGGGTCGGCATCGCCCGCTGGTTGTTCAGCCGGGCTGTCCATCACGGGCAAAACCCTTTCCGGTAACGCGGGAGCTGCAATCAACAATTGCAATTTCCAGGTTCAACTCGTCGATGGCTCCGTCACTTTGAATCGCAATTTTAATTTGCGAATTGCGGGGCCGCATGTCACAACTGCGGGGGTCCTCCCGAACGCAACCCAGAGCACGGTTTATAACACCAGCGGGCTCCAACTCACGTCGAGCGGTGGTACGGGGACCGGTTACTCCTATCAGATCACCAGCGGCGGGCTTCCCCAGGGTTTGAATCTTTCCTCGGGAGGCCTGATCTCAGGCACCGTTTCCAGTTTCGCCGGCCCTGGCCGCTACACCTTAGCCATCACCGTTACGGATTCGGGGCCGGCCAGTTATCAACAGTTCTTCTCGATTGACGTATTGGGTACGAATCCGGTGCTCCCCGCAGTGCAGTTCGCCAGCCCCTCCGATGCGACAGTTGGCAACACATATTCATTTACCTTCGCGGCGAGCGGCGGTGTTGCGCCCTATACCTGGAATGTAACCGGTCTGCCGACGGGCATGTCGTTCCGCACGGGAGCCGCCGCCAGTTCTAATGTCTCACCTGGCGATGTGGAAATCTGGGGTGTTCCCCAGACGCCGGGTCCTTTTAGTCTCGTCGTAACTGCCACCGACAGCAACAATATCGGCGTCGTTGAGACCGTGCCGCTCCATGTCTCGGTGCTGGCGGCCAACGGCCAGGGTTTTCTCGCCCAGACTGTGAATACCCCCATCTCGCCGGCGTTGCAGTTCCGGATTATCGGGGGCACCGGGCCTTACTTTGCGAGCGTCACAAGCGGGTCGCCGCCCGCCGGCGTGGTTCTGAGTGCGACATCTCCGACCGGGGGCAATCTCAGCGGGACGCCAATCGAAAACGGCAATTTTAACTACACTGTGAACTTTTCGGATTCCGCCGGAACCGCGAATACATTTCAATTTGGCGCGAATCTCAACGTGAATCCTACTACTGTCCAGATCTCTAACAATGCCAACCTCGGCATCTTTCCGACTGGCGGCAGCAATACGGTCAATATCCAATTCAACGGTTGCTGCGCGCAGACCGGATCGTTGACCTGGACCAATCCGGCCACCCTCAACGGGAACCCTGTGAATACCCTACCCACGGGGCTGAGTCTTTCGACCAGCGGCCTGTTGACGGGCGCAGTGTCCACGGCAACGTCCGCCCAGTTTTTTATTCAGGCCACCGACGGGTCCAACAATACGGGCGTTAAGCAGTTTACCATCAATTTCTCACCGGTCTCGATCACCACCAGCGCACTGAATTTTGGCAATGTGGGGACTACCTATCCAAGCGTGACTTTCGCCGCCACCGGTGCCACCGGCACTAAGAACTGGTCGATTTCAAACGGCTTCCTGCCCCCCGGGATACAGCTTGCTTCGAACGGCGTGTTGGGAGGTCAACCGACTGCCCCCGGTCAATACAACTTCACCGTTTTGGTAACCGATGCCCTCGGGAACCCAGCCTCTCGCGGATTTACGCTCAATATTTACCCGGCTGGCGGCGGTCCGCCTGTCTCCATCAACAATAATTCCTCGCTCGGAACCTTCACGAAGGGTGACGTCGAGTCGGATTTGTTTGCCTCCGGTGGCAACGGAACCTTTGTCTGGACTCTGCAGGGCGGTTCAAATTTGCCTCCGGGCCTCTCGCTGCGCACAGATCCCCAGTTCGGCGGGAGCGCGCAGGCCGCGATTATCGGCGTCGCGACCACTGCGGGAAGTTATTCGTTTACCCTCGTGGCTTCGAGCGCGGGAAATCAGGCTTCCCAGACCTTCACGATGAAGATCACGGCCCTCAACCTGGCCGAAGGCTTCAATTTGCCAGACGCGTATGGTGGTGTCGCCTACAACTACACGCTGACCCCCGTGAACGCCCACTCCTTGCCTGCATTTAACTATTCTTTCGCCACGGGCGGTAATCAGCCCTCCTGGCTGAGCATTAACGCGACGACCGGACTTCTTTCAGGTACGCCTGTCGCACCGTTCAATCAATTCAATTTCGGCATTACAGTCACCGACGGCACCGACACGATTACGCGTAATTTCAATCTGAACACGCACGCGATCCACGTCACCTGCCAGACTCCGGCGTGTCCGAACGGCCAGATGCCAAATGCTACGCAGGGACAAACTTACACTCTCTCGCTTGGCTCGACGGACGCGGCATCCGGAACTGTGACCTACACTGCCAACAACCTGCCGAACGGGCTGTCGATTCAAAACGGCATCATTACCGGCACAATAAATAACAATGCCTTCGCCGGGCTCCAGTCCATCAGCGTCACCGCCAGCGATGGCACGAATTCCACTACCCAGCAGTTCTCGCTCGATGTAATCGGTACCAACGCGCAGTTGCCGCGAATCAATCCAAACAACATCGGCGACCCTGTCATTGGCCAGGCGTACAACACAACTATTCCCGTGTGCTGCGGCGGAGTCGGGCCGTCGTTCACCTGGTCGGTAACCGGCCTGCCTGCCGGTCTCTTCTCCCGCTATATCGGAAGCGGAACCGCGGGCACCGCCAGCGGAACGCCGAGCAGTTTCGTGACACCGGGCTTCGTTGAAATCTATGGCGTGCCACAGACGGCGGGCACCAGCTCGATAACGGTTACGGCGACGGATAGCTCGACACCCACCGCCCAGACAACGCAGATCAGCTTCAACCTGCATGTATCGCCGCTGGACGTGTCAAACGGTTTCAACAACGGGACCATCGGCGCGCTTTATGCCCAGCCTTTCCGCGAGATCGGGGGCACTCCCGGTTACACGGTTTCTGTGGTCGGAGGCGCGCTGCCGGCGGGCTTGTCCATGGTAGCGGAACCCATCAACGGAATCGCGACTGTGATGGTGGCAGGCACTCCAACCGAGAGCGGAAACTTTAACGTCAAGCTTCACTTTGTGGATTCTGCCGCTAACACGCTCGACCGGTACTTCAATTTCAATATTGCGAATTCCAGTACCAACCCCGTCAACCTGCAGATCAATACGAATTCCCCGATCCAGGAGGTAACCGGGAGCGTCGCCAACGGCAATCTCACCATGAATGCCTGTTGCACCGCTGGGCCGTATACCTGGTCGATCGTGGGCGGAGCCTTACCCTCGGGTCTGACTCTTGGTTCGTCCACCGGTTTCATTACCGGTACAAATAGCCCGGCCGGGAATTACACGTTCCTGGTCCAGGTGCAGGATAACGCCGGCAACACGGCCCGAAAGCAATTCAATCTACAGATTTCGTCCCTCCAGATCACCACGAGTTCAATTCCGTTCGGCACTCTGACCGCGGCCTACGGTGCGAGCGGCGCCGGTGTTACTCTGGCGGCAACTGGCGGGACAAC
>Ga0206926_1038_pt2 | contig 27186 bp, 23 predicted proteins | sample Alteio_BWOrgHeat_59_FD_152955 | JGI IMG/M metagenome (GOLD analysis project Ga0206926, IMG submission 152955) | Enriched cells from forest soil in Barre Woods Harvard Forest LTER site, Petersham, Massachusetts, United States -... | ecosystem: Environmental > Terrestrial > Soil > Temperate forest >... | reverse complement strand
GCCTACGAAAGCATCGCCCGCGAGATGTTCCTGGGGGATGCCCCCCTGATTCAGGTCGTCGCCGTCACTTCAAGTCCCGCGCCATGGACGGCGGCCAGCGCGGCATCGAGTTCGGCGTCGGTCAGGTCCATGATGTTCTTGCCGTTGACCACGCGCAGTTCCGCGCCCTTCATTCCGATTTCGCGCATGGCTTCCACAGCCACGGCGATATCGGGCGAGAACTCGTCTGTAATGGCGCCTATCTTCATTGCTGACATACGTTAAATCTTCATCCTCTCCAGCTTGCGGTACAACGTCTTGCGTTCGATTCCGAGGACCTGAGCGGCGCGGCTTTTATTGCCGCCGGTAGCGGCCAGCACACGCCGGATCTGATCCGCTTCTGTTTCGGCCAGCGTTTCGCCGCCGCCTTCCTTCGGGTCCATTGCGGTGATCGCATCCTGAACGGACTCGGCGTCGACCCGGTCGTTGGGCGCCAGAATCGTCAACCTCTCCATCAGATGCTGCAATTGGCGAACATTGCCGGGCCAGGTGAAATTATTGAGCTCACGGAGCCCTGAATCGGTCATTTTCACGTGCCGCGAATAACGCCCGTTGTATTTATTCAGGAAGAAATGAGCCAGCAGCGGCACATCGACCCGGCGTTCACGCAAGGGCGGCATCACCAGGCGGACAACGTTGAGGCGATGCCAGAGGTCTTCGCGGAACTTACCTTCTTCCACCAGTTTCTGCAAGTCGCGGTTCGTCGCCACGATGACTCGCACATCGACAGTCTTCGCGCGGGCCGACCCGACCGGGCGAATCTCGCGTTCCTGGAGGAAGCGCAGGAGTTTGACCTGGAACGAGGCGTCGATATCGCCGATTTCATCCAGAAATACGGTGCCGCGATTCGCCGCTTCGAGCACACCGATGCGATCGCGATCGGCGCCGGTAAATGCTCCGCGCACGGAGCCGAAGAGTTCGCTTTCGAGCAAGGTTGGCTGAATCGTCCCGCAATCCACCGGAACAAACGGAAACTGAGATCGCCCGCTATTGCGGTGAATCATCCGGGCCACTAGTTCTTTACCGGTGCCGGATTCGCCCAGAATGACCACGGTAGCGTCGGTAGGAGCGACCTGCGCGACAGTCTTGTAGATTTCCACCATGCGGGAGGAACTGCCGATCATTTCGCTCTCCGGCAGCTCTTCGGCCTCGACCTCATCGTCGTCGGGAGTCCGCGCGGCGATGGCGCGCTTGACGGCTTCGAGCAGGGTATCGAGTTCGAAAGGCTTGGCGAGGTATTCGAAAGAGCCGCCCCGCGATGCCGCCATTACGGTCTCCATGGTGCCGCGCGCGGTCATCAGAATTACGGCACAGGTTTCGTCCTGTTTCTTTGCAGCCTGGAGAATATCGATCCCCGTGCGGTCGTCGATATAGATATCGGAGATCACGAGGCGGCAACCACCGCGCGAAAGCCGCTCGATAGCGTCGCGCGTGTTGGAAAACGCTTCCACGTGAAAGCCTTCGATCTCGAGGAAAGTCACGATGGTGGTACGCACCGACGGATCGTCTTCGACCAGAACTATTTTTTCGCCGTCAGTCATAAATTGGTCAGGAGCGTTTCAGCAGGAGTGTGAAGCGCGAGCCTTTACCCGGTTCGGATTCGACGAGAATCGAACCACCATGCTGGACCACGATTTGCTCCACTATAGATAGTCCGATTCCGGTTCCGGCCTCGCCCGACTGCTCGGCACGCTTCGTCCGGTAAAATTTCTCAAAAATGCGGCCGACTTCCTTCTTATCCATCCCGATGCCCTGGTCTTCCACCCACAGGCGCACCTGATCCTTCCTATTATCATCCGGGCCGCTGGCAGCGACATTCACGCGTGTGCCGGAGGGCGAGTATTTGATGGCATTGGTCAGCAAATTGTAGACGGCATACTCCATCAGCTCGCGGTCACCGGTGATTTCAGCCGCGGGTATTTCGCCCATATCGAGCGCAATTCTTTTGGCGTCCGCCAGTGGCAGGGCACGCATGGCGCAGCGTTCCACGACGTCCCCGAGGGAAAAGCGCTCGCGTTTCATCTCCATCTGACCGGCGGAAAGACGCTCGACGCTGAGAAAAGTCTCGATCATGCGCGCCAGCCGTTTCGATTCCGAGTTGATGAGATCCGCCATCTCTTTGCGCTTGGCTTCCGGCATCCCACCGTAGCGGCTGATCAGTTCGCTTGAACCCTGAATTGCCGTGAGAGGGGTACGCAGCTCGTGAATGGCAAACTGCATGGAACGCTGATAGCGGGTTTTCTCGTGTTCGGAGGCAACCAGCTGACGCCGCACAATGAGATGACGCCACGCTGCCGCGGCGGCGGTTCCGATGACAGCCGCGAGAGTTCCCGGCATCCACTGCAATACGATGCCGTGCCGAAAAGCCAGTGCGGGAATCGCCTGCGAGAGCAGGACGACCGCGATGGCGGCCAGATTCGCCGGCCATCCGCCCAGGAATAAGAATGCCAGACCGGCAGCAGCCGCCAGCATAAACGTGACGGCGACGACCTGAATCAGGGGGGCATCCACCAGGAACATCTCGCGGGCGATGGTTTCGTAGGCGTTGGCGTGGAATTCGATGCCGGGCATGGCGACGCCGTCCGAATAGGGAGTCATCCAGCGATCGCTTACGGTCTGGGCCGTCACGCCGGCGAAGACAACTTTGCCGGCGAAGCGCGCGGCTAGTTCGGGACGGCGATCCAGTTCGGCAATGGATATCCGCGGAATTCCTTCCACCATAGAAGGGGGCGTATAGCGAATGCGCATGACGCGGCCGGTGGCGGCGTTCGAAGGGATGCGGGTGGTACCGACAAGCAGATCGTCAGGCGATTCGATAATGTCGGCACGCTTCACGGCCGCGAAGGTTGCGAGGGCGAGGGCCCAGCGGCGGTCATTGCCCGCGGCCTTTTCGAGCGGCAGATCGCGGCTGACAGCATCGCGGTCGAGATCGGCGTGGACTTCACCCACGGCGGCGGCGTGACGGCGAAAACGTTCGATGGGGTCTTCCCAGGTGCCGTTGCGCATCAGATCGCAGGAAAGGATGAGGCGCGGGGTGTTGTTGAAGGCGGATTCGAGAGGGCCGTCGGAAGGGCTGGAGTCGGGAAGAATGAGGTCGACCGCGATGGCGGCGGGAAGGGCGCTTTCGATGGTTTCGAGACCCTGATTCAGGGCGGTTCGCATGCCGGTGAGGCCGCCGTATTTGGTCAGGGTTTCTTCGTCGATGGCGAGGATGATGGAAGTCGGAGTCCAGGGGGCGGGCGGTTCCAGACGGAAGATGAAATCGTAGGCATTGTCGTCGAGCTGGCGGCCGAATGCGGTCCAGCTGAGGATGAGCGCGGCGAGGGCAGAGGCAACCATCAGGGCCGCGAGTACAACATAGGCTTTGCGTTGCATCGACTGGCGCTTGTGGGCTGAAGGCCTCCGAATCTGAGTATAGCGGCGTGTGGGCGGGAAAAAGGCCTGGGCCACAGATTCACACAGATGCACACGGATAAGAGTTTTTTGGCTGGCTTTCATCGGGGTTCGATCGGGCTTCGTCCCTGGTTCGATCGGGCTTCGTTGAGGGTTCGTCGATGGTTCGTTTGGGTTCTGGATTTGGGTGGATTCCTTTTGTTTCATGGAGTTCCCGGCTTCGTTGTGAATTTTTTCGTTTTTTCTTTCCGGAATGACCATTTGTTTCCCCCTTTCTCTGTTCACGCCTTTGGTTTTAGCAGACGGAGGGGAGAGTCCAGAGGCCTGTTTTTCGTATGTGGTTGCTTCCACGGCAAATAGAGTTTGCAAATCGACAGCACTCAATTTTTTAAGATTCTCGAAAAATAAACATTAAATGTCTTGAACGTCACAGATGCCTCGTGTAATGTGGCATGATATGCGTCGATTCTGTGCATTACTTGCGTTGTTTACTGTGAATGCCGCCAGCGTTCTTCCTGCGCAGAAGGCGGTGGACCCGACGCAGCGCTATTTTCGGTTGATCTGTCTGGTTCATTTGACTGGATCCGGTAAGGGGGGCGATCCGATTGTGCCGGAATACGTGATGGAAGGGGTTGCCGTTGCGCAGGCGGCACAGGCGGCCGCAGCGGCGGCACAGGCGGGAGTGTCCGCGAATCTGTGTAAACGTCTCGCGGGTTGATTAACGTCGGGGTTTTGTGTCGAAGAGAATCGCCTCTAAGCTCATCCCGCCGGAGCCACCCGTCGCGATATTCATCCTGCCAGAACGGCGCGGAGGGCGCAAGGGCGCGCCGGTTTTGCGCGGCGACAGCGCACCCTTGCGCGCGAGCACCGTTGTGGCATTCACCAGATTGCCGACGGGCGGTGCAGGGGGGATGAGCGACCTCATCCCGCTGGTGGGCCCCGAGAGGTTTGGCCTTTATGTCCGAACGCCGGCCTGCCGAATCCGCTCGCCGCAGAATGTATCCAGATAGTTCAGCATCTGCTTCCAGCTCTGCACGTATTCCCATTTCGCCGATACCTTTGTCAGCGCCAGATACAGCAGCTTGATAGCGGCTTCTTCGCTCGGAAATGAGCCCCGCGTCTTGATGATCTTGCGCAGACTCATGTGCAGCGACTCCACGGCATTGGTCGTGTAAACCACCTTGCGGACTTCCTCAGGAAACGCAAAGAACGGTATCACCCGCTCCCATTGCTCCCGCCAAAGCCGCGCTACCGCCGGGTACCGGGGCCATTGGGTCTCGAATGCTGCCAGTTGCCGCTCAGCCTCATCCGCTGTCGGCGCCCGGTAGATCGGCTTCAGATCCGCCACGACTCTTTTGCGGTCCTGCCACGTTACGTAGTTCAGGCTGGCTCTCACCATATGCACAATGCAGAGCTGCACCTGCGCATGAGGAAAGATCGTCTCGATGGCCTGCGGAAACCCTTTCAGCCCGTCCACACACACCAGGTAAATATCCCGAACGCCCCGGTTGCGCAGTTCCGTCAGCACATTGAGCCAGAACTTCGCACCTTCATTGGCCGATGTCCACAGTCCCAGCGCTTCTTTCTGACCTTCCAGATTAATCCCCAGCGCCACGTATACGGCACGGTTTTCCACCCGCCCCTCGTGGCGCATTTTCACATACAGGGCATCCAGAAACACCACGCCGTAGAAAGCGTCCAGTGGCCGGTTCTGCCATGCCCGGACCTGTTCCATGATTCCGTCAGTCACCTCGCTGATCAGGCTTGGGCTGACTTCCACCTGGTACATCTCTTCCAGATGGCCCTGGATCTCGCGCGTGGTCATGCCGCGCGCGTACATCGACAGGATCTTGTCATCGAATCCCGTCCACCGCGTCTGATTCTTCCTGACGATCTGCGGCTCGAATTCCCCGTTGCGATCCCGCGGCGTGGCGATTTCCACTTCGCCGAATTCCCCCGTCAGAGTCTTGCGAGTGAATCCATTCCGGCTGTTCCCGCTGTTGGCCCCCGCCGGGTCGTGCTTCTCGTAGCCAAGATGCTCGTTCATCTCGGCCCGCATCGCCCGCTCCACTACCGCCTTCGTAAATTGCTTCAGAAGCCCGTTTATATCCTCCGGCTTCCGCCCCTGCTTCAATAACTCGTCGATCAGCTCGTCGCTGACCACCTTTTCCTGTTTCTGTCTCGCCATTCCGTTCTCCTTATTGTTGCCCGGAGAACGTTTACACAGTTTTCAGCACACCCTCGCACAGGCGGCCGCAGCGGCGGCAAACGGGGCCAACCCTGCCAGCCCGGCAGTGCCGGTTCAAACACCTCGCGCCACCGGGACTCCAAGTGCGCCTGAACAAGCGCCAACTTCGACGACATCGCGACCGGGGATTCTGGCCTGGAGTATGCAGCCGAGCGACGACGGGAAGATGGCGATTATCCAGATAGTGGCCGCAGATCACAGCGCATTTGACGCGATCCTGAGCGATAAACGACCGGAGATACGGGTATTTGAGATCGGCACCAGCAAAAAGAACGACATTGAACAGGAACTGAAGAAGTTCAAAAAAGACTTCGATCTTGAAAACTTCCAGGTGGTGGCGCAATGAGAATCAGGCTCCTGGTCCTCGGTTTACTCACCACCGCGTGCGCATTGGGCGCGTACACGTATGACTACTCCTATTCGCCGGCATATACCGCAGGCTGGACCCTTAACGGGAGTGTAGACGCGGTGTACCCCGCAGCCACGCGGTTCTACTCCGGAGGCTCTCTCATTTACCCCAACACGGTTTCAGGCCCGAACTCCACCGACTACGAACTCAAGACGACACTCTCCGTCCAGTCAGCGGGCGCAACTTTCGTTCACTATCTGCGCGCCAGCACGACCGGCCTGGCCTCGTCCGGCAGTTGTGCCGGCAGCTACTATTCCGTAGAGATTGCTTTTCCGAGCGGCACTTACTATAACCCGGGAACGGCTCAAATCTACATCCGGCAATGCGCCAGCGGGACGCTCTCGACGCTGGCCTCCACTTCCGCAGCAGTGTGGGACGGCGCGGTCCTGCGCTCGGTCGCCTTTGGAACCAATCTTTGGGTCTATCTGGACGGGTTGTGCATTTTCCGGCAGGCCATATCCGCGACCACGGGGCAACCGGGAATCGGGGGCTACGGGATGACGGCCGGCGGTTTCAGCAGCGTCAGCATTGGCCCGCACGATATCTATGCACCGAACACGGTCATCGCCACAGGAGTTCGCTCCAGCGTTCTGCCGACGAGTGTGTCTCTGACCTGGCAGGGCGCAACAGACGATACCAGTACGGGCGGAGGCATTGGAGTCTACGGGTACAAGGTATTGCGCGACGGCACCAATATGGGGCTTTCGCTGAGCGCCTCTTTCGGCGATCAGGCTCTCAGCCCATCGACCACGTACACCTACACAATTTCGGCCGTGGATTATCACGGCAATGTGGGCAGCGCGGCGAGCTACGCGGTTACGACTCCGCCCTCGACGGCCGTGGACCCCCGGCGGGTTGGTTTGTCGCCAGTGGGCAGCTATTGGGGCGGCGGCGGCGAACAAATCGATACCCTCAGCGGCAATCTCAACTTCTCATTGCCTCTGGTGAAGCCGCAAGGAAGAACCGGATGGACCCTACCGGTCGGAATTGCTTATAATTCCCAGAACTGGCGCCAGGATTCGAGCACTAACTGGGAATTGGGCGACGACGTGGGTTACGGCTTCGGATGGAAACTGCAAATCGGCTCGATCACGCCCTACTACAAGGGCTGGCCGAACGGGGTGGATCACTATGTTTTTGCGGACTCGTCGGGTCTTGAATATCGACTGGATCAGCAAAACGGAACCGTCTGGTCTTCGACGCAGGGGATTTACATCTGGTTCGATAGCAATACGTACATGCTTCATTTCAAGGACGGGACGTTCTGGCGGATGGGGGCGATTTCGGGTGGCGCCGAGCAGGACGCGGGAACGTTGTATCCAACGATCATCGAGGATATCAACGGAAATCAGGTGATCGTAACCTACGGCGGCGCGCCTTCGTTGCCGACGGGCACAAATACCAGCGCAAGGATCGCATATATACAGGACGTGCGGGCAGTCAATATCGGGAGCAGCTATGCACCGCTGTATGCGACTTACGGGTTTCTGTATCTAACTCTTCACACCGGCGATCCGTTCCCTCACCTGGCGCAGGTCTACAACTACATTGGAACGCCGGAATCGTATCAGATGAGCTACGCGTCAGGGGCGTTGTCGCCGCCATTCGGCTCCGATTCTTCCTACAGCGGCGTGACAACCAACCGGCTGACGGGCATGACGGTGCCAGTCATCGGCACTTATTCGTTGACGTATGACTCCGCAGGCGCCAGTGAACTGGCACAGGTCACGCTGCCGTGGGGCGGCCATTTCCGCTGGAGCTATTCAACCGCGAACTATTCGGGCAGTCGCGCATTCCGCGAGATCACGAATCGATATCTGGCGGCGGATTCGGCGGGTGCGACAGAGTGGACGTATCCATTCACGCACTCCGATTCCGGCACGACGATCACGACGGTGCATGCCGATACCACGTTGGCGGACCCGAGCGGCGTTGGCTCGAAAACCTGGTTCTTTGCAACCAGCGGTTCCGGATGGCAGATCGGGCTGGCTACTCAATTCGTGCAGAAGGCGAGCGTGAGTGGAACGGTTCTGACGAGGGATACCTATACGTGGGGACAGAACGCAAGCGGCAATCCGTACATGGCCACCAAGGTTTCAGTTTCCGATGAGACGAGTTCCAACCCGGCGGCCACGAAGGTCACGCAAACGCTGGACACCTACGGAAACGCAACACAGATCGTCACCTATCCAATCAGCAATTCGACAACCCCTGCCACGACCCCGATGAATACGTACAACAATACGTACCTGAGCGGGTCGGCTTACACGGCCGCATACGTTCTCAACCGGTTGCTGACCAGCACGCTGACGACGGGAGGGGCGACAAAAACGCTGGCGCAGAATTATTACGACGGCGCGCCTCAAAGCGGGCAGCCGACGCCTGCTTACGCGTGTACGGGTGGCTGGCATTCGACAGCAGGAGCCACGCTTGAATTCGATTCTTACGCGCCTGTTGCATGGGGCACCCGCGGGACTTTGTACGAAACGGTGAACCCCGCAAAGTCGTACTGTTTCGCCCGGGACGGCTATGGCAACCAGACGACCATTACGGGGTCGGATGGAACCAATACAACGGTCACTCCGAGTTCGGCGACCAACTACGCTGCGCCGGGGACGGTGGCCACCGCAAGTTACAACGAATCGATTGCCTACAATTCATGGCTGGGAGCTACGCAAACGACTGGCGCGAACGGCGAGCAGATGTACATGTCATACGACAGCTATGGCCGGCCTGCGGCCGCGATCTCGCCCTATGGAAGCTACGGCACGCCGACGGTCACCTATACCTATTCGTTCGCCGGCGCGATTCCGGCCTGGCAATCGAAAACGGGGCCGGACGGCAATACGAATACCGTACTGGACGGATTGGGGCGACCGATCGAGGTTGACCGTGGAAGCGTCTCGTCGACAAAAACCGTCTACGCTCCCTGCGCGTGTTCGCCCCTGGGGAAATTGCAAAAGACATCGCAGCCGTATGCGTATGGCGGAAGCCCATCCGCCTGGACGACTTATACCTACGACGGGATCGGGAGGACGCTGAGCGTTCAACAACCGGATGGCGCCAGCACCACGACGTATCTGTATACCGGCAATAACACGAAGGTGACCGACCCTGCGGGAAACTGGAGTCAGTTTACGAGCGACGTCTCGGGCAACCTCACCTTGGTTGTGGAGCCGGACCCGGCCAGCGTTTCGGGCGGGACGCTGAGCACTTACTATGCCTACGACTGGATGAATCATCTGAGTTGTTCGGACATGACGCGGGGAGGCACCGCCGCCACGGTTTATACGTATACGTCGGGTGGGGTGACCTGCATCACTGGTTATACGGGCGGCACGCGCCAGACCCGTACCTTCGTTTATAACGATGCGGGACAGTTGACTTCGGCGACCAATCCGGAGAGCGGGACGGTGACCTACGCCTACAACACCGATGGCACCCTGCTGAACATGGTTGACGCGAAAGGGCAGAAGGCGGCCTATACGTATGACAGCAGCAAGCGGATGACGATGCTGCAACGGTATCCGACCATATCCGGCGCCGAGGACATCTGCCAGCGAGTCACCTATACCTACGGCACAGATGCCTCGGTTTACAACTATGGAAGACTGCTCTCGAAGGCATACGGGAGCATGAGCGGACCGTATTACGATTCCGATGGATTATCGGGATCCTGCATTCCAGGCGCACATGCGATGTCGTTTCTCGAGAGCTACACCTACCATCTGGCAGGCGGCGTGACGAGTAAGACCCTGGCGGTTACGCGGACTGCGCTGGACGACGATGGATCTCCGGTCACGGCTACCGCATCGACGAAAGTTTCCTATGCGTACCTTGGCACTGGGCAGGTTGCCACTACGACTTATCAAAGGGGCGGCAACTACTGGGACTGGTGGGCACCCGACACTTTCACTTATTATCACGACGGAATGGGAAGGCTTAGCGGTCTGGGCGAGCACAGCGGCGACGGCATCGACACGACCTGGGTGTCGGGCGTGACCTATGATGTGGCGGGGCGGATGACCGGCATGCAGCGGTACTCTTTCACGGGCGAGAACTGCGATGACACGCCTCTGGACAATATGCTCACGGAAACAGACGGCTATAACGTGATGGGGCAGTTGACATCGCGGCACTTCAGTTCCTATCCCGGGGGCTGTTCTCCGCCCCCATCCTTCAGTTTTGGGCTGACCTACAGCTATTCGTCGACGCAGAATAACGGACAGATCACCCAGATGTCGGACACGATATCGGGCGAAACGGTTAACTATTTGTACGACAGTCTGAAGCGGCTGACGTCGGCAAGCGCGACGCCGATCAGCGGAAGCACGCCAGCGGCATGGACCCAGACGTTTGGATATGACGGATTCGGGAACATGACGTCTAAGGTACAGAACGGAGGGTCGAATATTGCACCGGCAGTGGATGCGACGACGAACCGGCTGACTTCGAGCTATGATGCAAATGGAAACATGCTGACGGGCGCGGGACTGACGCTGGGGTATGACGAGGCGAACCGGTTGACTTCGGCTACGCCGACTTCGGGCGGGACGGAGCGATATGGGTATGCTCCGGACAACAAGCGAGTGTTCAAGCGGACCGCGGCAGGTGGCGAGTCTTTTACTTTCTACGGCGGATTAGGGGAGAAACTTGGTACATACGGTTGGGCGGACGTGATGGGGACTGGGGACTGCGCGAGTGGGTGTTTGTTGCTGGCAGGGGCGACGAATGTGTGGTTTGGGGGGAGATTGATTTCGGATGGCTCGCCGACTTATGAGGACCGGCTGGGATCGAACCGCGCTACCAGCGCGACGCCTTATCCGTATGGGGAGAATGTGCCTCAGTTTGCGACGTATACGCAGGATTGGAGTGCGCTGGATTATGCCGATCAGCGATACTATGCCTCCAGCTATGGCCGCTTCAATACTCCGGACCCGTACACGGCTTCGGTCGGGCCTGCAGATCCAGCAAGCTGGAATCGCTACAGCTACACTCGAGGCGATCCAATCAATCGATTCGACCCGAGAGGGCTGGAAGACGAAGACCCTGATTCACCGGATGAACCGGCGCCGGTTGGAGTGAGGCGGCCCCCGCCTCCAAAAAAACCAGAGCCCACGAGCGATTTCCCGGAATGCAACCCCGGCGGGAACGCGACTACTGAGAAGAAGCTGAATTTCATCGACGACAATTTCGCCGATGCGCTTAAAGCGGCGAACAGTATTGAACAGAGCTCACCTGGTTCACAAGTAAGCGCCACTGCCTTGGCAACGATGTTCCTCCAATGGTCCATCGGGGAGTCCGGATACCCAGGGGACAACGCCCAAGTCACAGCGGAGAACAACTGGTTTGGTTTTCAAAACGCCGGAGTCGGCGGTTGGAGTGGGCTGGAAACCGCCTGCCCCAAGACCAGCGCGATACCGGGCAATTCGACAAATGCTTGCTTCTCCACGAGCACTAGTTGGGGACAGGAGTTAGGTGCGGCGTTGAGCACCGTGTCGTCCAAGACTGGGGTCGCGTATGCGCAGGCGCTCGAAACGGCGCTAGCCGGTGGTGCCGGCAGCACGGCTGCGGCGCTCCAGGCTATCGCGAATAATGGCTGGAACGGAAGTTCCACGTACGGCTCCAACAAGACTTCGCAGATTTCCATCGCGCCCCAGGTAAACTGTCTCCAAAAGAATGGATACATTCCGTGAGACTCAGCTACTTAGCGCTGCTTCTGTCGCTCTGCTGGGCTGGCCGGGGTGAAGCCCAGCTAAATGTTCTGACATTACGTGAGGCCGAGAGCCTGGTTGAACTTATTCCGGATGTAGTTACCTCCCAGCAACGCGCGGAATGCCCGAACGTGTCGCCGGGGTACGCGGAAGGAACCGAACTGGAGTTCCGCGTCCGGACTACATGCGGGTCCGGCAGCGGCATGCTCATTGGCGCCTATACGGTTAATCGCTGGACCGGGGCAATAAAGACCTGGGGGGACAATCCACAGCCGGTTGGCGACAACCAAGGTTCGGCACTTGCAGCGCAGCTTGTGCAGCAGGCACGAAAAAGGATTCTTTCAACAAGCGAGGCTCAGTGCCTGGCGCGCACGGCAGCACGTGCTATTCCGGGCTGGAGTGCGGGTGATGCTGTTATCGCAGTCGATCCGCTTAGCAAACCCGGCACACCGTCAGCCAAATCAGAAGCGCGTGAAGGTATTACGCACTTTGCCGCGAACCACACATCATCTTCCAGTCGCGTCGAAAGCGGGCGCTTGCTGACAGTCTACCTGGATGAAGCAAGAGTTCGCGACGACGAAACCGGCGCGGATTTGCTGTCAGCTGCTGTCGGCGACCTCAGTGCAAAACTAGTTGGACTCCGTGCGCCGGTCTGGCTAAGTGATGAGGAGGCTGCTTCCGTTGCACTTGCCGTTCCACAAGTTGCCGCCAACCTCCGGGAGGGATGCACCCTGAATACTGGCGGAGCATTCTATTCTCACGAGGCGCTGATCGGCGCGTCCTGCAAAGACGGATTGATACGAGACTCTAACGTGCTGGTTAACCTTGAGACCGGGTCAGTCACAGACCCGCGTACTCGCAAATCTCTGGATACCCGCGAGGCGCAACGGATCGCTCGCCAACTCCTCTCGGACGCGCAAAAACGCAGGACCAATCTGCAAGAGGCCGTGCAGCTGGTCTGCCAGGCTCAGTAAATCGCTTTTCGGTGTTCTCGAACCCTCTGACGAGGGAAAACGTGGCAGGCGGATTTCAATTGTTGTTACCTTACGGCGCGGTTTTCAGCGCCGCATCAAGGGCCTCCACTGGAAATCGGCCCCGCAACCCAAACACAGAATGCATATAACCCAGCCGGGAGACATCTATGTGGGAGGCACAGTATTTGGCAAGAATAACTAATAGAAGCTCCCATATATCTATGATGGGAGTTCTGGCTTACGTTGTGTTGGGATTTTGTGTCAATCGGGCTGCGGCCCAATCAGGCCATTCGCCCCGATTTGAAGACTTTCCGACGTCCCGAATTTATGAAGGGAAGTCCAGGCCGCCGAATGTGGCAGGCATGGACGAAATCGCCGTACATTCGTGTTTTGGGGACGCGCCGAAGGACGTTGCGGGGATGACGGCAAACTTCGCGGGCCATTTCGTGGTTCGGAGTTGTTCGTGTGGCAGTGGTTGCCATTCGCTCGTTATATGGGATGCCCTGACCGGACAAATGTTCTATGAAAGCCTTCCATTCGGGGCGATAAACATAGGGCCCTTTGAGGGCAGTGGGCCAAGTCAGCAAATACTCTACAATGGTGAGCAATTTAGGCGCGACAGCGTGCTCATGAGTGTAAACGGCTGCTTGGGTGAAACGTGCGATTGCTCAACGAGATATTACAAGTGGACCGGCAGCCGGCTCCGAATGATTGCCAAAGCGGCCGTCCGCCTTCCGGCCAATTGTTCAAGACGGGGAACTTCAGTTGGGAGGTGACGCGCCATAGATCAGCGATATTATGCCAGTTCCTACGGCAGGTTCAATACCGCCGACCCGTTCTCTGGTAGTGCTGTTCCAAGCTTGCCGATCAGTTGGAACCGTTACAGATATTGTGCAGATGACCCTGTTAACTGCACAGACCCAAGTGGCCTCATTGACTGGGGTCTCGTGTTCAATGGAGGCTTGGAGGTCGTTACAGGCGGTCTGATTGCAACGAGCGCCACACTGGCCACTATTCCTTCTGCGGGGGTTACCGCCGTGGGCGTGATAGCGGCCGCCGGCCTAATCGCACATGGCGCTGCCAACGTGGTAGCCGGGCTGGCAACTCCTGGGCCAACGGCTAATCGCAATCTAACGAAGCAGCTTGCCCTTTCAGGAAAATTAATGACACCGGGCGGACTAGTTGCAGGAGTCGTCTCTGGGGGGAATAGTACGGCCATCACAATAGGCGCGGCATTGAACAGCGGGTACAGCGCGGTCAGCGACTTATGGGATTTCGTCACTACGGCAACGACTGGAAAAGAAGTCGTGACCTCTTTCATCAGTTTCTACGGCGATCTAAAAGACACCGAGGATGATATACGGGATCTAAGCTCCACTGAGACCCAAGATGGATTGGGCATACCAGTCGGAGAATACATTTACGATCTCCCTCTTGACATGGTTGGTTTTGATGAAGGTGAAGGATTCGATGACGGCAACTAATGTGGCACAAATCACGGGAGATTTTTTAAAAATGGAAGGGAATCAGGTGCCGGGCAAACGAACTGGCTGGCAGGACCGCATAATTATCTGGTTGGGAAATCTCACGATAGTCCTGGCGTCGGTCTGGTTTTCGGTTGGGCAAGGACTCTGGTTCACCTTGTTCGTTGTCTTCGCGTCTGCGCTCATCTTCAACGGGATCTTCTTGATTAGCCGGAGGCGTCGCGCGGCTCGGGGATAGAACCCGGCGATAGATGCGGTTTGAAGGAGGCTGGTGTCACATGAAAGGCGTTCTGTTGTTCTTGGTTAGCGCATCGGGACTAGCTGTCTTGGTGATCGGCGTATTCCTCCCTTCGCGTCAGGCACGAGCGGAAAGGAACTTAGCTAGGGAGGCGGCTTGCACCGTGATTGGAGGTGCTTTGGTTGCGGCTCCTATGTTCGCGAAGCGGAACCACAAGGAGTGACGTAACCATTCCTTACCGCGCGCTGCGCGCGCGGTAATCAAGGGCCGAAGGCCGCACACGGTGCCGCGAGGTGAGGATTGCAAAGCGAAATACATGAATCCCGCGTTATCAGCAAGCTGGTGGGTTTAGCGACGCGCCCCAGCGCGGCGCGGCCAGCTTTTGATAACGTCGGATTATGTATGAGCCAGTCTCGCCTTCGGCGTGCGGCTTCCATGCTGCCTGATGCGAATTTACGGCTCCACGGTGTAGCACCCGATGCCACTGATTGCATGTACAATGTTGTTACAGGCCAACGGTGAATGATGAACAAGTATTCCAATGGGATGCCAGCAATATCGCGCATCTGGCCAGACATGATGTGTTGCCCGCCGAGGCGGAGGCGGCAATCCTTGACACACAGGCGATTTTACTGGAGATCCAGACAGAGGCCGAAGAACGAGTAAAGGCGGTTGGCGCCACCCTGGGTGGCCGAATACTGGTGGTGGTTTTCACGTTGCGCGGCGAGGCAATTCGCGCAATCACCGCTTACGGCGCGCCGATGAGTTTGCAAAAGCTGTATCTTGAGGGCGAACATGTATGAGCGATAAACGAAAGGTCCCGCAGTTTGAGTCCGAAGCGGAGGAGGCGCAGTGGTGGTTTGATCATCGTGAGGAGACGGCACAGTGGATGGAACAGGCGGCCGCCGAAGGGAGCACGACCAGCCTTGCGAGCATCCTCGAAAAACGACAACAGGGTGGGCCTACGCCTACGGTCTCCATCCGGATAGATCCCGCCGACCTTTCGCGTGCCAGGATTCAGGCGGAACGTCGCGGGTTGCGCTATCAGACATACCTGAAAATGGTGCTACATGAGGCTTTAACCCGGAAAGAAAACCAGGACGCTGCATAGCAATATGACAAACCGGGCACCTGTATGACTGGGCTTGCCAACCTAGATCAGCGACAAAATACCGGGAAGACATGCCAAGTTTCCGCAATGGACATTCGGGCAGTCGAAGAGACAACCACGGTTTACATGCTCGGAGCAAGGCCACTGTATGTCGCGGCTGTGAAACTGACGCTGGCCGGAGGAGAAGTTCGAACGATTCCGGTCGACTTTCCCCATCGCGAAGAGATAGTTGCCAGACTTCGTGCCATGGTTTCTTCCGGTAAGGACGGGTGAGAAGTCTCGCGACCGTGCTTACTCCGCGCGTGGCGCGTTTGCCGCACTTCAGATAACGAATTATGGATGGGGCCGGTACTGCCTTCGGCGCGGGGATTCCATGCTGCCGCAGGCGCTTCTAATTACTGGCAGCGGTTAACGGTGGCAAGCTCCAATAAAAAAGGGGCGAAGCCGAAGCTTCGCCCCTGACACCACCGAGAATCTACTTGCCGGGAGCTGTTCCCGCCGGTTTCGTTGCCGGAGTGGTAGCGGGGCGGCTTGCCGGAGCCGACGCCGCCGGTTTAGCCGCGGGCGTGGTTGCCGCTGCTGCTCCGCCCGAGTTCATCTTGTCGTATAGCGCGATGACGTCTTTTGTGATATCCGGCGCGCTGCCGCAGCAGATCAGGTTATTCGGCTGGCTGCTCACGTCGAAAACCAACATGATCTGGTTGTCCTGGGAAAACTTCGTGACCGCCTGGACGATCTTGCCGCCCACGTCCTGCAACATTTTCTGCTGATCCGCTTCGCTGTCCGCCTGCGCGTCGTCGCTGTCGCGCTGCAGGTTAGTCTTCAGACGGTTGATGTCGGCCGTCAGAGTGGCCTTGGCTTCATCGCTGATGGTGTTCTGGGTTTTCTTGAGCTGATCTTCTTTGGCCTGGATGTCGGCGGCGCGCTTCTGGAACTCCTGCTCCTTGGGGCCGTACTTCTTTTCAAGCTCCGCAATTTGCGCCTGGCCGTCTTTCGTGCCCCCGATCGCCTGCTGCATATTGATCAGCGCAACCCGGGTTGCCCCTTGTGCCGCCTGCGCCCACAGACCCGTGCCGGAAATCAGCAGCAGAGCCGGAGCAAGCAAAAACTTCATTTTCATAGTCATTTCGATTCCTCTATTATCGCAAGTCTTTTACTTGGCAGGCGGGGTTGTCTTCGGAGCCGTTGTGGTGGTTCCCGGCGGAGTCCTCGGCACGGTCATCGGGGGCTTGGGCGTGGAAGCTGCCGGAGGTTTGGCCGGGGCCGCAGGCGCCGGATTGCCGGCTGCTTTCTCGTACGCCGTCACAACAGGGGTAATGATATTCAGCGAACCATCCCCGTAAATCATGTTGTTCTGAGCCGCGCTGGTATCGAGGACAATCGTGATCTGATTGGCTGCCGCGAATTCGTTAATGATTTGAGTCAGCTTTGGCACGATGGTGCCAAGTTGCTTACTTTCTTCATCTTCCAGGTCCTGCTGGGCATCGTCCTGCTTGCGCTTGAGCGCTGTCGTCAGGGTTTCCAGTGCTGTTTGCGCGTCGGCCAACTGGGCCGGGGTCATGGTGGCGCGGTTCTTCGTGAAATCCTTCTGTTTCGCGGTGATGTCGGCGGCCATCTTGTCGATCTCCGCTTTCACCGGCGAGAATTTCTCGTTAATCGCCTGGGACGCTTTCTTGCCGTCGGAAGTCGCCAGCACGGCCTGCTGCATATCGATAATCGCGAACTTCTGGGCCCGGGCGACGCCACATCCGAGCGCTACGGCCAACGCGGTTACGGTGTACAGTCTGTTATTCAAAATCGGCATTCTCAATTGGAACGGGTACTCCTTCTTTGACCCCTACATCTTACAACTAGAACGTTCTGCCGATTGTAAATCTGAAGGTGCTCTTCTTCTCGAAATCGGGATAGGCGGGGGAATACGTCTGGATGGCGTTGGCCAGCGTCTGGCCGTTGGGCATGGTCGATGGATCGAGCACGATCGGCGACCGCAATTCCTGCTGCACAGTCGTCGGGTTGTAAGCCCAGTAAATACGGAACGGAGCCTGCACGATGGGCAGGACCACTGACAGCTCTAAACCGACGGACGAACGAATCGCCTGGGTACCCGGTGCGATCAACACTTTATCGGTGAAACCGGCGGCGGTGAACTGGTTGTTGAGATTGGTGATTTCGCCTGTGTTCACCTTCAACTGGTTGGTAAACAGGATCTTATTCATGCCGACATCCACAAACGGGGCCAGGGTTGCGGGGCCAAACAGCGGAATGCGGTATTCGAAATTCACGACCGCCTGGCTGTCGCCGCCCGGAGTGATGATCTGATAAACCGGAATGGGCAGCGAAACGCCGGTATCCGTCAGGACGCCGTTAATCAGCGTCTTCTGGTGCCGCTGAGATCCGTCGGGATTCAGGACGGTCGCATTGGCGCTGCTGGGCAGATAAGCAACCGGAGTTACCTGGAAGAATTCAAAGCCGCGGATGTCATTTTCGCCGCCGAGGAAGGTGCGCGCGAAGGGCGGCACGACTTTGCCTCCGTAGCCAAACTCGGTCGAAGCCAGCATATGGAACGCCAGCGTATTCCGGTGCCAGCGCGGGCTGTAGTGGTAATACTGGAGGTCAAACGTGGGCTTGATCATATTCACGTTGGCGCCCAGCACGCTGGCCGTGGCTTCCACTGAAGCGAAAATGCTAGCGCCGGCCGTGGGGTTGAGGTAGTTGTTTCGCGTGTTGTAGTTGTAAGACGGAATGATTTTGGCCGTCTTGATGCCATTGAGTGAATTCGGTCCGGCTACACCCTGGAAGTTCAGGAAGGTGAAGTAGTTCGAAGCACCGGTGGATTCCGTGCGGATGCTGGAATCGTCCCAGCCGATCGACAGTCCGAGACGGGCGAAACTGCGCCGCAGCGGGTAACTGAACGAAAGCGCGATGCCTTTTGAGTTCTGAACATAGTTCAGGACATTGGCGCTGCCCAGCGAATTGTAGAACGCCGTGACATTCTGGCCTGACAGCAACGATTCCTGCTGGCCCTGATTGTAGGAATAGCGACGCAGGTAAACCTGAATGCCGAGCTGGAACGGCCGGTCGAAGAGATAAGGTTCCGTAAAGCCGAGCGAAACGTTCGTGGTCAGCGTTCCTACCTGACCGCCGAGGCTGAGGGTTTCACCCAGACCGAGGAAGTTGTTCGTGGAGTAGTTCAGGCCCACGAAGGTCCCGGAGATCCCGGAAACGCCGCCATTGAGGCTGATGGAATTCTTGCCGCGCTCTTTGACCTTCAGGGTCACGTCAACGGTGTTGTCGCCGTTGCGCTGGAGAGTGTACGACTCGTTTTCCTTCAGAGCTTCGAAGTAGCCGAGCTGGTTGAGGCGCAGGATACTCATGTCCCACAGCTGCGAGTTGTAGATGTCGCCTTCGTCGAGCAGCAATTGGCGGCGGATGACTTTGTCTCGTGTGGTGGTGTTGCCCGTGAAATCGATTCTGCGGATGAAGAACTGTTTGCCTTCCTCCACATTCATCGTCACGTTGATCTTGTCGGTGTTGGGAACAAAGTCGACCTGGGGTTCGCCAACGTAGTCGATATAGCCGTATTGGCTGTACAGCTTGGTCAGGTTCTTCAGGCCGGTGCGCAGCTTTTCGTTTGAGAACGGCGTACCCTGCCGCATGCCGAAGTAATAGGAGAGGAATTCCGTGGATTTGAAAAGCTTGACGCCGGTGAAATCGATCTTGCTGAGGTAGTAACGGCGGCCTTCTTCGACGGGGATCGTGATGTCTTCGGCGCTGCCCAGGTGGTTTTCCTTGATCAGCGGAATATGGAACTGGCCATGAGCTCCGCCGGTGGCGCGAAGGTTGACGGTGTGATCCAAAACCTTGGCTTGGGCGTAACCTGCATTGCCGTAAGCGTCGCGAATGCGCTCCTTATCTTCTTCCAACTTGGCCGCGTCGTAGGTTTTCGGAATGAGTTCTTCGAAGAAGATCGAGTGCGGAATACCGAAGGGCTTCAGGTTCTTCATGGCATTGACGACTTCGCGGCGGCTGAAGGCCTTGTTGCCCTGGATGGTAATGTTGCCGACTTCGACTTTCGGGCCTTCGTTCACGACGAAGGATACTTCCATGGATGACGGCGGAATCTGGTGAAGTTCGGGCGTTACCGTGGCGAACTGGTGGCCGCGCTCGCCGAGAAGTTCTTTGATAACGATGGCGGCGTGATTGATCACGTTCGGGTCGTACATCGACTCCTGGACCATGCCGATCTTGCGTTCCTTCAGGCGGTCGAGCACGTCGGAAACGGAGGCCGACTTCAGGCCGGGATAGGTAATGTTCCTGACCATGCGGCGTTCGGTCATCACGAAGCGCACGATCAGGCCGCCCTGATCGCCTTTTTCGGTCTCGAGGCGGATATCGTCGAAGCGGTTGGTATTCCACAGCGCCATGAAATCCCGGCGCATAGTGTCTTCGTTAAAGACGTCGCCTTTGCGGCTGAAGATCAGAGCCCGAAGCGTATCCTGCGGAACGCGGCGCGAATTGCGAAATTCGATGGCCTCGATCACATCCGGCGCCAGCGTTTCTCCGGGAGTAGCGGGAGCGGCAGCGGGTGCGGGGGTCTCAAACTGAGGCGTCTGGATTGCCGGAGCCCCGGGGGCCGCCGGTGGATTGGCTGGCGGAGTGACTGGAGGCGTGGTGCCCGGGGTTGCCGGACGCGGCGCAGGCGTCGATGGAGAAGCCTGCGGAACATTCTCGAACGGGTTGTTCTGATTCCCGGCCGGAGGTGGAGTTTGCTGAGCGAGCAGGATAGATCCGGCGGCCATAAGGCAACTCAGACATACCAGCACTCGGGTCAGGCGCGAGGGCCTGAGTGAAGTCATTGAAACCGGGTTCCTTCCCATTTTGTGCAAAGTTCAGGGACGCATACTAACCGCGTCACGTTCCCCCCTATGCACGTTGGCGCACTTTACGGCGAATACTACATTCTAGCCGACTTGCCTCGCTGGCTCAATGTGCGTCTGTGCGCTGAATCCGCACAGGTGCCGTTCAACCGGCACTGCACTGGAGGTGGCGGCCGGGAACGCTCCGTTTGGATTTCGCCTTTTGTTCGCGGCAGGCGCTGCTACGGCGCCGGGCCGATGGGGTTTGGTCTTCGTCTCCCCGCGTGTCCGGGTCTGAGACAATCACAAATGTGTTCCGTAACAGAAGGTTCGCCTGCCTGTTTCTCGGTATGTGGCTGGGCGCCGCGACCCTCGTCGATCTGACGGCTATTCAGAATTTCTCCGCGGTGGATACCTTTCTGCCGGCTCCTGGAAGTATTAACGTCGCGGCCCACGTGGTGAAGGCGGGTTCGAATTCGCTGCGTTTCATCATGCGGCGTAATGCGGCTGAAGAAAACGCCCGGATCTTTGAAGCCTGGGAGTGGACTCAGATCGGGCTGGCCATCGCATTCTTCTTCCTGATTTTGTTCGGAGAACGGCCTCCGGCGTCGGCGTTAGTGATCGTGCCGGTGATTCTCATCATTCTCGTACTGGAACGACTTGTGATTAGCCCCAACGTGGTTGGGCTGGGCCGGGTAGTGGACGATATTCCGGCGAAAGAGTTGATCGGCAACCCAACCGTAGCCCGGTTCTGGGCGTTTCAGGGATTCTATGAGGGCTGCGAGATCGTGAAGATGCTTTTGGGCCTCGGCGTGGGAGCGCGACTCATGATTCGGCGAACGGTGGAGAAAGCGCAGCGGCAAACAGACCGGGAAATGGCCGGCATCGGCGGAGCGTCGGCGGTTCCACCCGAGCGCCGCATCCGGAAGAAGCGCGTGACGGATCAGAATGGATAACCGCCGCATGTGCCCGAATTGCCGGGCATTCATCACTACCAGCGACCGTGTATGCCCTTACTGCGGCAATCAGGTGGGGCCGCGGGCAATCGAGCGCCGCGATACGGGAGGTCTGATCGGCGGTCTGATTCCGGCGCAGCACTTCACTACTTTTCTGATTCTGCTGATCAATGTGGCGCTGTTCGCCGCCAGTTGCTGGCTGAGCGGGTCAGTACCGGTCATGGATGATCTGGACGGCCGCGCGTTATGGATTCTAGGCGGAAAACTCGGAGCGAGCATATGGGGAGACCACGAGTACTGGAGGCTCGTGACTGCCGGTTTTCTGCACGGAAACCTGCTTCACATCGCGTTCAATAGTTGGGCTCTGTTTGTCGTAGGTTCGCAGGTGGAGGAGGTTTTCTCAACCCCGAGATTTCTCGTCATCTACTTCGTCAGTAACCTGACAGGTTTTTTCCTGAGTGCGCGCCTGAATATGGGTGCCTCGGTGGGTGCTTCGGCCGCGGTCATGGGCCTGATTGCGGCGATGGTTGCTTTCGGTCACCTCAGCCGTTCAGCATTGGGAACCCAGATCCGTAATCAATACTTATTCTGGTTGGGACTGAATCTTGTCTGGGGCTTCTCCCGTGGCTCGAACATCGATAACTACGCCCACATCGGCGGTTTTATCGGAGGTTTTACGGTTGCCTGGTTTGCCGGCACGCCGATTCGCTCATCGCGCACCGGCGAAGCTGCGTGGCGGCTCGCCGCGGGTGCCTGCGTCTTGCTCACGGCCTGGTGCTTCTGGCTTATGTATGTCCATTACCGGACTCCGGGACTGATGCAGCAGTTGTTTCAACCCAACATCTGAATCAGCGCCTGGATGTATCCAAACGCGAAGGCAAACGCCTGTGCGCCGCCCGTATCTCCGGGGATGGTGGGGACGTGATCCGGCATCAGCATATACGGATAACCGACTTCCTGATATGTCTTGATGGCCTCGATCATGTTGACGCTGCCGACATCCGGAAACGTCTCCTGAAAATCTCCAAAGCCGCCGTGAATGTTGCGGAAGTGAACATTGAAGATCTTCTTTCTGGTGCCGAAATATCGGATCAGGTCATGTATCTCTTTGTTCGGATCCTTCAGCATCTCCGACACGGTCCCCTGGCAGAAGTTCAGCCCGTGATACGGGTTTTCGTGCATTGCTATGAACTTCTTCAAGCCGTCCGGGGAGCCGAGCACGGTATGGACGCCGCGGAATCCCTGCGGCTCCGGCATGCCGGGATCATGCGGATGGCAGGCCATTCGTACCTTCTCTTCGGCGGCTACCGGAGCCACGCGAGCCAGGAAGTAGTCGATCCGCTCCCAATAAGCGTCCGCGCTTACAGGACCTGCCTCGGTGAGTTTGTCCTTGTCCGTTAGCTGAGCGACTGCCTTGGCGTAGTTCCAGGTGCTGTACGAGCTTTCACCGCGGCCCGGGGTGCGCTCGTTCCGAACCACGCCTAAAATACTCATGTTGTATTTCACGGCCGGAATCCCGGCCTTGGCACAGTTCCGGATCATCTGCTGGATCTGCTCGATCTGCTGGTCACGCAGAGGACTCTGGCCCAGCATGATGGCCCCCATCTCGGCGGCCGAAATATAAGCGGAAGGCAGCGGCAGAGGCACCATGTCGAGGGTAATCCCGTGCTTTTCGACACGCTCCCGCAGTTTCGACAAGCCATCGACTGACCATTTCTCGTCCAGCGAGGGAGAAATCTCCCCGCTGCAAATATTTTTCACGCCGAGCGACGACATAACGGTGAGGACGGCGTCTTTGTCGGAGTGTTGTGTGCCGATCCGCATGGTGGCCTTGCGGGGCGGAGTTGACGGTGACGCACCGGAAGTGTTTTGAGCAAGAGCGGCGGGTGTGAGCGCCAGAGCACTGCCTGCGGCCTGAAAGAATTTTCGTCTGTGCATATTTGGTGTTGTTTACGTATATCAGAAAACCTGCCTCAGAAAAAGCACCTCCGGTGCTTGTAGAAAAAGCGGCCGTGGCTCTTGCCTCTGGACAGCGTTGTGCGTCATATTGAAATCAGGCTCCCGAACCTGATGTAAACCGCAGACATTTCCGGTTTCCGCTTCCCGCTCTTCCTACGCGTGAAATAAGGTGTTTCGGGTGTCATCACGATGCCAGGCCTTAGATATGACGGCGGAAACCTTCGAAATCCTGTTCTTTACCGAACTCGCCGGCCTTCCCGTCTTCGATCTGAAGCATCGCAGAATCGGCCACGTTCGTGACGCGGCCATCGTTCCTCTGATTCACCCGGCGCGCATTGACCGGTTTCTGGTCGGCGGCGCCGGTTCTTCGTGGCTTTCCGTCCGCTACGATCAGATTGCCACCATTTCGCTCGATGGCATTCAGCTATCGAACGAAAGGCTCTATCCTTACCATTCCGACGAGTACATGCTGCGTATCCAGCGCGATCTGCTCGATCAACAGATTATCGATGTCAATGGCCGCAAGGTGGTGCGAGTCAACGATGTGACGTTTGAGGTTCGCCGGGATGAGCGCGAGTCGCTGGCTGTGCTGGAAGTGGATGTCGGCGTTCGCAGTATTTTCCGTCGCCTGATGCAGGGCGCGGCTCCCAGACGCCTGGTCAGAAATCTGCAGCGGGCAATCCCGCCCAGTTCGATCCGTTGGGAATTCTGCAGTATTGTCGAAGCCGATCCGCAGCGCCGATTGCGGCTGAATATTTCGCACGACAAGCTGGAAGATATGCATCCGGCCGATCTGGCCGATATCGTGGAGGAATTATCTCCCGCGGATCGCGAAGCCATCATCGGCACGATCGACAGCGAAGTTGCGGCGGAGGCTCTGTCGGAGATCGATCCCAAAATGCAGGCCAGCATTCTTGAGAATCTGGAGCCCGAAGTTGCAGCCGACATCGTCGATGAAATGGCCCCGGATCAGGCGGCCGACGCGCTCGGCGAGCTCGAAGATGAAACTTCGGCCGAAATTCTTGAAGAAATGGAAGCCGAACCTGTGACCGATGTAAAGGAATTGCTCGAGTACGACGAGGATACGGCTGGCGGCATGATGAATACCGAGGCCATCGTTCTGCCAGAAGCTACGACTCTCGCGGCCGCAATGGATCAATTGCGCGCCCATGAAGATCTGCTTGAAAATACTCACGTCCTGTTTCTCTCGGGCGCGGGCGGGAAGATTACGGCGCAGGTGCCTCTCGCCCGGTTGTTCCTGGCCGCCGGAGATACACGCTTAAAGGAATTGGCGACGGGCCGTCTGATTTCCACCCGGCCCGACGAAAAGCAAAAACGCGTTACCGAATTATTCGACAAATACAATCTGCTCGCGCTCCCGGTTCTCGAAGAAGACGGAACTCTGGCAGGCGTGATTACCGCTGACGACGTGATTACAGTTCTGAGGAAGAAGTAATGCCCGGTTTTGCGAGCCGGTGGAAACGGCACCTTCTTGTTTTTCTCGCGGTTCTTGGCCCGGGCTTCATCACCGCAATGGTGGATAACGATTCCGGCGGCATCCTGACGTATTCCCAGGCTGGCGCACGATGGGGTTATCTGCCGCTCTGGACGCTCCTGCCGATCACGCTGGCGCTGATCGTTTCCCAGGAAATGTGTTCCCGGATGGGCGCAGTCACCGGCAAAGGTCTGTCCGATCTCATCCGCGAAGAATTTGGCCTGCGGATTACGTTCCTCATTATGTTGTTGCTGGTGCTGGCGAATCTCACTAACGTGATCGCGGAATTTTCCGGCGTGGCGATTGCCCTGGATCTGTTCGGAATCAGCAAGTTCATCTCGGTGCCGATCGTGGCGGCTTTTGTGTGGTTCCTGGCGGTCAAAGGGAATTACGACCGCGTTGAAAAGATTTTTCTCTTCGCCTGTTCGATCTTTGTTGTGTACATTATTGCCGGGATTCTGATCAAGCCCGACTGGAAACAGGCCATGATCTACAGCGTAAAACCAAAACTGATGCTGGACGGCGAATACATCACGATGCTGATAGCGATGGTTGGCACGACTATCGCTCCGTGGATGCAGTTTTACCAGCAATCGGCCGTGGTGGAGAAGGGAATTACCGCCAAGGAGTATCGCGAGTCGCGGGTCGAAGTGATTGTCGGGTGCATCCTGACTTCGGTTATCGCGTTCTTCATTATTGTGGCGTGTGCCGGCGCCTTTCGCGACCATCCCGCCAATATCGAAAGTGCGAAGGATGCCGCACTCGCACTCAAGCCGTTCAATCAATATGCCACTCTGCTGTTCAGCGCGGGCCTGCTGAACGCATCGGTTTTTGCGGCCTGCATCTTGCCGCTTTCTACCGCTTACTCAGTTTGCGAGGGCCTCGGTTTCGAATCCGGCGTCAATAAGCGCTGGAACGAGGCGCCGATCTTTTACTGGCTATACACGCTGCTTATTGTAGTCAGCGCTCTGACCGTGATTACCCCTGGATTCAAGATGGTGAAGATGATCCTGCTGTCGCAGGTGCTGAACGGAATGCTGTTGCCGTTCATTCTGATTTTCATGATCCTGCTGATCAATCGCTACTCACTCATGAAAGAGTGGGTGAATCCGAGGGTGTATAACTTCGTGGCGTGGGCTACCGTAGTAATTGTCATCGGCATGACGATGGCGCTGACGGCTATCACGATCATCCACAGAAACGACACATAGAATGCTTGACGAACAGCAATTCCGCAAACTTTCCGAAGCCGCTATTGAGGAACTACGGCGCGCGCTGGAAAAAGCCGGTGACACGTACGGTTTCGAAGTGGACAGTAATCAGGGTGCGCTCACGGTTGAATTCGAAGATCCGCCGGCCAGGTTTGTGGTTAGTCCGAACGCTCCGGTTCGACAGATCTGGGTGTCTGCCCGGGTTAAAAGCTTTAAGCTGGATTGGGATGAATCAAGAGCAGCGTTCGTATTCGCTGCAGATGCCCGCGATCTGAAGCAACTGATGGCGGGCGTGATCGGGGAGCAACTTGGCGAAACCGTCGAGATGCTCTAAATCCCCGCACCAATCCCGATAAAACCGGCCCAGTAAAACGGATGCCGGAAGGCTGGATCGCGCAGCAAAGCCAGTTTCGCCTCCCGCAGAGCCTTCGCCGCCGTTTCACCCTTTGCCAAGCCCCGATGCAGGTCCGTCATCAACTCAGCGGTCGATCGCGAATCCACTTTCCACAGACTCGCAATCGTAGCCGGCGCGCCCGCAATGAACAGCGCCCATGACATCCCCGCGATTCCCACGCCGGATCCGCTGCTGCGTGCTGTTTCGCAGCCTGAGAGCACGACTAACTTTGCCGTGAGATGGAGATCCATGATTTCGCGAGCTTCCAGATTTCCGTCATCGGCCGTACTCTTCGATCCAGATGGCGACGAGGCCAAAACCAGATACGAATAGAGCGGCCTCGTATCGTCATACTGACCATGGGCCGCGATGTGAATGACGCTGAAGTTGCCCGCATTCCTGCGCAACGCAGCCTCGGTTGCCGCGCCTCCCGTGATCACGGTCGCGCGGCCCGGACCGTAGAGTTTCCCGATGCCGGCAACTTCGGAACCCGCCTCCGGTAAATCGCCGGTGGGATTGCCCAGTGCCAGCAGCGTCAGCGGACCGGTCATTCGTCCACTGGACTCCTGCATTTTGTCCAGCACAGTTACCGAAGGCACGTAAAAAATTTCAAAGTCTTCAGTCATGAACTTTCCGGCGCCGTTCTGCAGCGCTTCAAACGGAAGCTGCCACAAGGCTCCGTCGGGAGAAATAATCAGCCGGTCG
>Ga0206926_1044_pt1 | contig 27813 bp, 16 predicted proteins | sample Alteio_BWOrgHeat_59_FD_152955 | JGI IMG/M metagenome (GOLD analysis project Ga0206926, IMG submission 152955) | Enriched cells from forest soil in Barre Woods Harvard Forest LTER site, Petersham, Massachusetts, United States -... | ecosystem: Environmental > Terrestrial > Soil > Temperate forest >... | reverse complement strand
GCATCGCGAATAGCGGCCTCTATGTAAGAGGAGGCGTTTTTTACATCCCCTTTTTTATAGAGCAGCTGCGCCAGGTTAAATATGGCTGCGGTCTCTTTTGTGGAGGACTTTATATCTGCGATGGCGGCACGGATGAGCAGGGGGATAGCTGCATCCGGCTGTCCGTTGAAAATGTAAATATCGCTGAGGGTGGAGGTGGTGACAGCCAGTTCGTGATCTGTGAGATCTGAGCGGCGGAGAAGTTCCCGGAGATGGGTAAGGGCGGCGTCGCGTTTATTTTCCTTTATTTCTTTTAATCCTGTATAATACATGGCGTTAAATGACCCTGGTGGAAAAAGCTGCAGGGCTGAATCCATATACCGGTTGCCTTTGGTGGTATAGGTGGGAGTATTGTATCCGTCATTGTCGAAGTCTCCGAGGTCGTAATAGTAGCGACCTATGAGGGAATAATATTCCGCCCTGATGGTATCGGGGGCGCCGCTGATGGCGATCTTATTGAGGGAGTCCAGCGTCTCTTTGAACATACCGGAAGAAAGGAGGCAAAATCCCAGCTTTAGCCGGGCATAGGCGATGCTGGGGGTGTCTCCGAGCCGGATGGCTGTTGCCTGGATCTTTCGGGCGTATTCAAAGGCTGAGTCGTAATTGAAGAGCTTGTATGCCTCATATAGCTGGAGATAATAGGCGAACAGGGCATGATCGTCATTATTTTTTGGTAGGGCTGTCGCGAGGAGCCGGATGGCCGCTGCCTTTTCCGCATCATAACGGGGGGCGTTCTCAATGGTGGTATTAAGCTGTGCCAGGGACGGGGTTGTATCCGTCTGGCACCAGGCTGCGATGGATAAGGCCAGTAGCACAGGTACTATAAGCATTCGTTGGTATACCCTGGAAATTGTGCTGCCGGGGTGTTGATAATACTTCAATGGCATAGAACTGCAAATGAAGCTCAAATGTATCAATAAAAAAAAAGCCCAGATAAAAATCCAGGCCGTTGCTAAAATCCAATATCCTATTAAAAGCCGTTATAGGAATAGCAAATAATGGTCCACCGGGGATTTCCGTTTAGGCCAGTCCTTCAATATCATTTAGTTGGGGAATTCTGGGGCGTATATTCCTCAATAAGTGTGTAATTTTGGTGCATTACCATTATATGGAAAATAAAATAAATATAGCATATCTGGAGCTGGCAGTGTCGTTGGCGAGGGAAGGGATGGAAAAAGGGATGGGGGGACCGTTTGGATGTGTGATTGTAAAGGATGGAGAGGTAATAGGCAGGGGTTTTAACCAGGTGACGTCAAGCAACGATCCTACTGCGCATGCGGAGGTGGTTGCTATCCGGGATGCCTGCAGCCGGCTGGGGAGCTATCAGCTGGGGGGATGTGATGTATATACTTCCTGTGAGCCTTGTCCCATGTGTCTGGGTGCCTTGTATTGGGCAAGGCCGGAGCGTGTGATCTATGCCAGTAACCGGGAGGATGCGGCGGATGGGGGATTTGATGATGCCTTTATATACAGGGAGATCCAGCTGGCGCCGGAGGGGCGGAAGCTGGCTTTTATAGAAAAACCCTTACCTGATGCACTCCAATTATTTCGCAAGTGGAAAGAGATGATTAATAAGAAATTGTACTAATATTCCAATATTTACTACTTAGCCTACGTTTTTTGTACTTATAAATGTTGCAGTTTAGACATTAAATTAGTCTTTTTGTCGTTATAGTAGTCCCTGACCCCCAAAAACCCGTCCAATGAAACCTAGAAAAGGCCTATGGGCCGTCCAATGTCTATTGTTGACCATCCTATGTTCGTGTCTGGTATCTTTTGCGGATGCCCAGTTGAACTTTACTCTTTCTGAGCCGAGTGGTACTTATTCCTCTATTTCGGGCTCATCAGGTGTTACAAAGATCCTGAATGCCAATGCGGATGAATCTCTCTCGGGCCTGGTAAACATCGGTTTTAACTTTCAGTATGGCTGTTCTGTTTATACTCAGCTGCGGGTGTGTAGCAATGGGTATATAAGTCTGGGCTATAATACCCTGGTGAATATTGCTGCTAACGATCTTAGTACGGTGGGGGCCGGGCCGATCCTTGCGCCTTTGTGGGATGATCTGGCTACTTCTTCTTCGGGCGCTGCTTATTCTTTACTATCAGGGACTGCGCCTAACCGGGTATTGACCATCGAGTGGCGTAAGATGGATTGGGATCATACTGCCAGCAGCAGCAGCGCTACTATTTCTTTCCAGGTGAAGCTCTATGAAACTACTAACGTTATTGATTTTATTTATAACCAGGAGGGCGGCTCTACGAGCAAAACCGCCAATAGCGGCGGCGCTTCCATTGGTATTAACGGTGGTTATTCGGCCACGGATTTTTATTCGCTGAACTCTTCCGGAACAAGCCCAACGGCTTCGTATGGCACGCAGACGAGCAATATAACCACCGAGCCTGCCACTAACCAGGTCTATGAGTGGACGCCACAGAATATGGCTTATTCTTCTGCCTCCGTCATTTCTGCCAGCACGGGTAATATCTCCAAATGTAATAATCTGAACCAGGCGATCCTTTGTGTGAAGGTGGTGACGACCGGATGTACAAATCCCATCAGTGTAAGCAGCTTTGTATTCAATATGAATGGTTCGACTATTCCCGGGACCAATATCAATGATGTGGATTCAATACATATTTATTATACCGCGAATGCCAACGGCTTTGCGGCTGTAATGCCCTTTTCGGGTAAGGGCATCAAACCTACGACGGGTAATATGACCCTTACCGGTTCGCAGACCCTTGTTGCGGGAATAAATTATTTCTGGATAGCCTATGATATCAATCCGGCTTCCGCCACGGTGAATCATGTGGTGGATGCGCAGATGGGCACCGTGACGGTGAACGGTAGTGCCAAGACGCCTTCCGCCGTCACGGCGGATACGTCCGGTAATCGTAAGATCGTAAGTTGTAGCGCTGCGCCGGGAGGGATCACCAATCCGAGCTTCTGGGTGGAGGGCAGTGCAGGAACCTCTTCTACGACGGATGGGGCGAGTATAAGCACCTGGAGTGATCAGTCCGGTAATGGACGTGATGCCAGTCAAAGCACTACGGCCAATCAACCTACTTTCCGGAATAATTCAACGGACAATATCAATTTCAATCCTACTGTTAATTTTAATGCCAATAGTCAGACGGCTTCCAGCGCCAGCTTTATGCCCATACCCAGCAACGGGGTTTTGTCTACGGGTAATAATCCCTATGAGGTATATGCGGTATTGAAGCCCGGAACGGGTAATGCGAGCACACCCGGAAAATTTCTTTTTGCCGGTACGACCATCAATGGTTTTAATGCCTTTGACGTCCGGAATGGCAGTGTATATATGGATACCTGGGATCTTAATGACCTGCAGGTCTCCAATGCCTGGTCGGCGAATAATCCGAGCATGGTGACCTTTGACTTTAATTCTGTTCAAAGGAACCTGATCCTTTATGGTCTTACGTTTGCATCGCTGGTGGGTAATAACCGATATTCTCCGGATCTCAATGACGCATTAGGCTGTCAGTATGTGGCTTCGCCTCATCTTGAGTTTTATGATGGTGGGATCGGGGAGATCATTACTTATGCCAACACTTCCCATGACCAGCTGACCCGGAACAAGGTAGAGACCTATTTAGGGATCAAATACGGCATGACGTTATTGCATGACTATGTAGATTCATATGGAGATACGGTATGGAAGCGCGCGAAGAATACAAGCTATGATCTTAACATTATTGGTCTGGGCCTTGATAATAATGCGTCTTTAAACCAGAAACAATCGAAGAGCACTTCGACGACGGCTGATGTATTGACCATGTATCTCGGAACGACGAAACAAGTGAGCCAGGCCAGCAATACGGGAAGCTTTCCCGGAACGGATACCTCCTTTTTTATAGCCGGCAGCAATGGTCTGGCGCTGGCATTTTCTTCCACGATAACGGATGTACCGGCCGGTGTCTGCTGTCGTCTGCAACGGGCATGGCTTTCGCAGAAAAAGAATTTCAATTCCGGGAATATTACCATGGAGTGGGATCTTAGTAGCATTGGAGCTGGTAATACGCCTTTATTCGTGCCTGACCTGAGACTGTTGGTGGATAATGACGGTGTGTTTGCGAATGCAACGGTGCTTCAGCCGACATTTACGGTGTCAGGGGAGGTGGTGACGGCGGTGATCCCTGCATCCAGCTTTACGACGGCTCAGCCTTATTTTACATTGGGCTCGGTGGCCAATAGTACGCCGTTGGCCTTGTCCATCCAGTCATTTACGGCCGTTTGCCGGAATAAGAACATCCAGACGAGCTGGGTGATCGGGCAGACCACGGATAATATCAGCTTCACCATCGAACGGAGCAATAATGGCGGCGTTTTCAGTCCTGTAGGACAGATAGAGGGCGGTGTATCCGGGAACCTCTCTTATTCCTGGACGGATGAATCGCCCTTGCCTGGTACTTCCAGCTACCGGCTGAAGGTGACCGATAATACGGACAACAATGTTATTTATTCGACGATTGCTGTTGTCTCCGGATGTAGTATCGGTAATAGTGTAGTGATCGGCTCAGACCCTGCTTCGGGTAAGAGTGTGATGGCAAGTATTCAGTTGCAGCAAAATTCCCTGGTGGATATTGGGTTTTATGACCTGCTGGGACAGCGGATAGATATGCCGGGTCTTACGGGCCGCAGGAGCCTGATGCAGGGTGTTGCCAATCTGTCTATTCCCCAGGTGGGGCTTGCGACGGGCATCTATATCCTGACCGTTACCATTGATGGGGACAGGCAGGTGTATCGTGTTAAAGAGTAGCAGAACAATCATTATAAACGGATGCCCCGCTGGTTGCGGGGCATTTCTTTTTTGAAGCTGTTATTAATTTCCGGGCTGTTATTATTTTGTCTTTTTATCTTTTCTGAAGAAATCCCAGTCGTCAAAGCTATTTTCGGAGCGTAGGATCAGCTTTGTATCGGCGTTTTCCAGTGTAACATAATAACGGCTTTCTCCATCTTTGGTGATCTCAAAAAGATCCGAGATCCAATAATTGGTATAATCTTTTTTTAGTTTTATCAGCAGCGGCATGGGTAACTGGCTGGGGGGAAGATTGCGTGTTACTGCCATTAGCTCACCCAGATCAGAATAATAGGCGTAAAAGATCTGGCTATCCATGTCAAAGACCAGCTTTGTAAAGGTGGGGTGATTTTCCACGCTGATGACCATGGCGCCCTTAAAATCGCGTTGGAAGGATGCTTTTACGATGGCGCGCAGCTCATCCGTAGGTGCGGCGAAGCTAAAGCTGATGCCGACTGTCAGCAGGAGGGCCATCGTGATGACCAATTTTTTACTTCCCTGTAAGGTTTGACGGAGAAGGTTTGTTGACTTGTTCATATGTTACATTTTTTTAGTGTTTTAAAACTGTTGTTGATATAGCAAAGATAGTATCTTAAACAGGTACTATACAATACATAGTACATTGAATGGCATAATACCTATATGAACGGTATTAAAAGCCTTATGAGCTGTGAAAACTGTTTATAAGGTCCGCCGGGTGGTGCATTATGTTGCAGGCCTGGCGGGCAATTATTTAATACAAAGAGCTGTCATGGTGGTTACCATCGGGATGCCATAATGTTAATGTGTTGACAATCAATTAGATGATTTTTTATCGGGAGATGGACCCGTACGTTTTTTGGGCAGGGGACTGTCCGGTTTTGAGATCCGGAACCCCGGTGGGGTTCCGGATCATAGGAAGAGTTGGGATGAAGCGGGGAGGCTGGAGTTATGGAACCCCGGTGGGGTTCCGGATCATAGGAAGAGTTGGGATGAAGCGGGGAGGCTGGAGTTATGGAGCCCCCAGTGGGGTTCGGATATTAGGAAGAGTTTGGGATGAAGCGGGGAGGCTGGTGGTGTGGCAGGGGGATGTGGACCTGGCCTGGTGTGGGCAGCGGGGGGCGTGTGATGATGTGGTGAACGGCTAGGTGGTGGAGCGTTTGGACTGGATATATTCTGTGGGGGTCATATTGAACTGGCGTTGAAAGTTGCGGGCGAAGCTGCTTTGGGAGCTGAAGCCTGCGAGGTCGGCCACTTCGTAGATCCGGTGTTCTCCGGAGGCGAGCAATTCGGCTGCTTTTTTTAACCGGGTGATATTGATGAGCTCATTGGGGGAGAGGTCTGAAATGGTCTTTACTCTGCGATAGAGGGTGATCCGGCTCATCGTCATGATACGGGCCAGCTTTTCGACATCCAGCGTTGCGTCGTCCATATGTTTACCAATCGTATCCTGCAGGATCTCGAGGAATTTTTCGTCGGCTTTTGTGTGGGCCATGCTTTTTATATGTACGAGGGGGGAGCTGGCGAAGAATTCTCTGACCATATTCCTGTTGTAGAGGAGGCTGGCGATCTGGGCTAGCAGATGTTCTTTTGAAAAGGGTTTTTCAATATAGGCGTCGGCGCCCAGCTCCAGCCCTTCGATCTTTGCCTGCAGGGTATTGCGGGCGGTGAGCAGGATCACGGGGATATGGGAGTAGTCGACGGTGGACTTGATGACCTTGCAGAGCTGGAATCCATCCATTTCCGGCATCATCACATCGCTGATGACCAGCTGGACCGCTTCGGAGGCGAGCAGCTGCAGGGCTTCTTTTCCATCTGCTGCTTTCAGGATGCTGTAGCGGCTGTTCAGGATCCTTTCCAGGAAGTCGAGGATCTCTTCTTCGTCATCAACCAGCAATATTAATGGCAGCATAATGTGTTATTTTACGGAGGTCATCTGGAATACGAAGATATTCATTCCCTCTCTTGTATCGTCCAGATAGAGCCTGCCTTTGTGTAATTCGGTGAGTGAGCGGGCCAGGGTCAGGCCGATGCCCGTGCCTTTCTGCCTGCTGGTTTCTTTTAGTCTGTAGAAAGGCTCGAAGATCCTTTCTTTCATTTCCGGCGGGATGAGGTGTCCGTCATTGGCAAATTCGACGATAAAGGTATGGGGGGCCTGCACTGGGAACAGGAGGCGGACATTTACTTTTTTCTGTGCATATTTTACAGCGTTGCTAAAAAGGTTACTGAATATTTTATAGAGCGCTTCTTTGTCGGCGCGGACAAGGAGGGGTTCCTGCGGATGATCAAACTGCCAGGAGAGCCCTCTTTTTTTTGCCAGTATGCTGAAGCTGTCCCCTATCTCTTTTAAGAGGGCCGTAACATCCACCTGTTCAAGATCGAGGCTGAAGCCGCGGGCTTCTATTTGCCGGAAGTCGAGGATCTGGGTGATGAGGGCCATGAGCCTGTCGGTGTTCCTTTCCATGGTGATGACATCTTCCCGGATGTCCTTCAGCTCCTCTATTTTTTCGAGGAGGTTTTCAAGAGGGCCTTTTATTAAGGTCAATGGGGTCCTGATCTCATGCGCCACATTGGTGAAGAACTCGATCTTGGCCTCGTATATTTCTTTTTCTTTACGGATCTGTGTTCGTTTATGATAGTTATGCAGGATATAGTAAATGAGTACGATGGTCAGCAGGATATAGGCGGACCAGGCCCAGCCTGTTGCCCAAAAGGGTGGTGTGATCCCGATGATCAGCTCCTTTTCCTGCGGGTTCCAGCGGCCGCCGATGGCTGCTTTTACTTTGAATATATACTTGCCCGGGGAAAGATCGGTGAAGTAGACCTTTCGGTTGGTCTTTATATAGGTCCATGTTTTATCCAGCCCTTCCATTTTATAGCTGTATTCTGTTGCGTCGGGGGCTGTGTAGCTGAGCGCGGCAAAGTCAATGCTGAAGCTGGACTGGTTATAGGGGAGCGTGATCTTGTCCGTATTAAGAATGGACCGGTGCAGGAAGGAGCCTTCGTTTGCTGCGGCCAGCTCTTTATTGTCCACCTGGAAGCCTGTTATATAGATGGCGGGTATAAAGCTGTTGCGGACGAAGTGTTGTGGTAAAAAGGTGATCATGCCTTTTACGCTGCCGAAGTAAAGCATGCCTTCTTTGTCTTTAAAACCGGAGCTATAATTGAACTGATCATTTAGCAGACCGTTGGCCCTGGTATAAAGGGAGAGATCGCCTGTTCCGTGGTGAAGAGAGACCAGGCCTTTATCGGTGGTGGTCCAGATGTCCCCATTATTATCTTCGATGGTCTTATAGATGAAGTTGCTGGGGAGGCCACTGGCTGTAGTATAGTTCCGGAATGTGTTCCTGCTGCTGTCGAGGTGGGATAAGCCTCCTCCTTCCGTGGAGAACCACATATTATGACGGCTGTCTTCCATGATGGCATTGATATCCCTCACCAGCGGACCTTTCCCTGTGGAGTCTGCGCCTGCATAATGACCGGCTTTTCCTGTAACGGGGTTGTAATACCAGAGGCCGCGCCCGTGTGAGCCAACCCAGATGGTCCCTTCATGATCTTCTTCAATGGCAGCTACAAAGATATGTTCCGGCACATGCGGGATCCAGGTGAAACCGTCTGTTGTCTTATCGTAGAGATAGGCGCCATCGGATGAACCGACCAATATTTTCCCATTGGTCATCGGGCTGAAGCAAAGTGCGAAATTGCTTCTCATGTCGTATGGTCCGTGGCCTGCGTGATAGTGTTTCCTTACTTTGCCTGTCCTTATATCCAGTATGTCTATGCCGTGTTCAAAAGTGCCGATCCAGCAATCGTTCCCGACGGGTAATAAACCATGGATATTCGTGTAGGCTATATCGGTGGGCTTCCCGGTGGGCTTAAAATGGGTGATCAGTCCCGTTCTTATGTCCAGCTTGTTCAGGCCTGCGTCTTCTGTACCGATCCATAGATCGTCATTATGATCCTGGCAGATCTCCCGGACGGCGCTGCCGCTGATGGAGTAGGGGGAGCTGTCGGGGAAGTATTTCCGAAAGGAGGAATATTGGGGGTTGTAATAATTGACGCCGCCAAAAAAAGTGCCTGCCCATACGCCTCCTTCCGAGTCCTTACAGAGGGAGTATACGGCATTGTCGGAAAGGGAATAAGGGTCCAGGAAATTCTTACGCAGATTAGTCATGGTTCCGTTCTTCATGGACATAATGAAGATGCCGGACTCGGTGGCCAGCCAAAATTCTCCCGGTGTGTAGGGGAGGATATCCCTTACATAAATGGTAGTCTTATCAGGGTTATAAATGAGTGTATCTTTATAAACGCCGTTTACCTGGTCAAATGTTTTGAGCCCTTGCCCTGCCGTTCCGACGAGGAAAATATTATTTCCTGCGTCTACCATACAATTTAGCCACCGGTTACCGGGTTCGGGGGAATGCGCGAACATATCGTAGGTCGTAAAGGAGGCGGTTGCGGGATTAAATTTTTCAATAAAGCCTTTCCCGGTGGTGAACCAGAGGCCGCCGTCGCCTGCTTCGCAGATGGAAGTCGCTGTAAGATCGGGCTGGTGGGGGGTGTTGATGAGCCTTTTGGTATGCGGGTCATAACAATAGATCTTGTTCCTGCTGAGGAACCAGAGATGACCCTTGTCGTCATCCTGTACCCAGTTAATGGCTGTAAGGGAGTCCAGGACGGGGACCAGCTTTTCCTGTTCTTCGTCGAAGCGGAATAGTCCACGCTGGGCTGCCACCCATAGCGTTCCTTCTCTGTCGCTGAAAAGATGATCAATGATGTCCGTACCGATGGCGGAGCCGTTCTTGTCGGTGTAGGTGAAGAGCTTAAAATGAAAGCCATCAAATCGATTGAGCCCGGCCCTGGTGCCAAACCAGAGAAAGCCTTTTTTATCCTGGATACAGGAGAATACGGTGCTGTTGGACAAACCATTTTCCACCTGGTAGTGCCGGAAATACCAGGGTTGCGCTTGTGTTCCGGCGGGACAGAGCTGGAGGAAGAGGACCAATAATATGGTGGCATACCGTAAATGAAACATTATGTAAAAAGATTGATACGGCATGGCTCAGACCTCCGGCTTAATACCTATACTTTCGGATCAATAAATGTAGGGCATTTTTCAATTTTAATATATGATAAGAGCTGGTTTTGGCTTTTGTTTTTTATTTGTGTTGTGTGCCGGGGCTTTTGCGCAGGTGGGAGGGGGGACTAACCGGTGGTATCCCGGTAACCGGGCGCCCCTGCTGGAAGGCGGTTTTAGTAAGTTGCCTGTTACGGCCTTTCAGCCGGGCGGATGGCTGCGAAAACAGCTGGAGCTGCAAAGGAGCGGTCTTACCGGTCATCTGGGGGAGATCAGCATCTGGCTCTCGAAAAAGGACAATGCCTGGCTGCGTAAGGATGGGAAGGGTAAGTATGGATGGGAGGAATTGCCTTACTGGCTGAAGGGATATGCCGACATCGCCTATATGTTCAGGGATAAGAAAATGATCAGTGAAGCGGAGTTCTGGCTACATGCGGTGCTCAATAATCAGCGGGATGACGGGGATTTCGGGCCTGATGTATCGCACAATGGTAACAGGGATCTTTGGAACAATATGCCCATGCTGTGGTGTCTTCAATCCTATTATGAATACGGTCATGATCCGCGGGTGCTGTCTTTTATGGATAGGTATTTTAAATGGGAGCTGTCCATTCCCGACGAACATTTTCTAAAGGACTATTGGGAGAACAGCCGGGGCGGGGATAATATACTAAGCGTATACTGGCTGTATGATCATACGGGTGAGGCATGGCTGCTGGACCTGGCGGCGAAAATCGACAGGAATACGGCCAACTGGCGGCAACAAAACGAGCTGCCCAACTGGCACAATGTAAATATCGCCCAGAGTTTCCGGGAGCCTGCGACTTTTTATCTGCAAAGCCATAGAAAAGAGGATCTGGATGCCAGCTATAATGATTTCAGGCTGGTGCGGGAACGTTATGGACAGGTGCCTGGTGGTATGTTTGGCGCCGACGAGAATGCGCGGAAAGGGTATGATGATCCCCGGCAGGCCGTGGAGACCTGTGGCATGGTAGAGCAGATGACCTCGGATGAGATCCTGTTGCGGTCTACGGGTGATCCCGCATGGGCCGATAATTGTGAGGATGTGGCTTTTAATACTTTTCCTGCGGCGTTTATGCCGGACTATCGTAGCCTGCGTTATCTCACTGCACCGAATATGGTGGTCAGCGACAGTAAGAATCATGCGCCCGGTATTTCGAATGAAGGGCCTTTTCTCATGATGAATCCTTTTAGCAGCCGGTGTTGTCAGCATAACCATGCGGCGGGCTGGGTCTATTATGCGGAGAATGCCTGGATGGCTACGCCCGACAATGGGCTGGCGGCGCAATTTTATACGGCGGGTGATCTTGCTGCAAAAGCGGGAGATGGGGCGCTGGTGCGTATACATGAGGAGACCAACTATCCTTTTGAGGAGTCGGTGAGGTTTTCTTTGCGTGTTGAGCGTCCCGTAGCATTTCCTTTGTACCTGCGTGTTCCTTCATGGTGTGCTGCTCCGGTGGTATTCGTCAATGGTAAACGGGCTGAGGTGGTTGTTGAGAAACATTATATACGGCTGGCGGGCCGCTGGAAGAATGGGGACAGGGTGAAACTGATGCTGCCCATGTTGCTGCGGGTGCAGCATTGGGACCATAATAAAAATAGCGAGAGCATATATTATGGACCGTTATGTTTCTCCTTAAAGATAGCCGAGCGGTATGTGCAGGAAGACAGTAAAAAGACGGCCATTAATGATTCGCGCTGGCAGCCGGATGCGGATGCGTCCAGGTGGCCTTCCTATGAGATATATGCGGCTTCACCGTGGAACTATGGTCTTCCGGAGGATGCTGAGCTGGTGGTGGAGAAGGGGGTGTGGCCGGCGGATAATAATCCTTTTACCAATGCGCATGCGCCGGTGACGATAAAGGTAAAGGGGCGTCAGATCCCTTCCTGGAAGATGGATCAGTACGGGCTTTGTGGGGTGTTGCCGGAGAGCCCTGTGGTCAGTGATCAGCCTGATACGGAGCTGACCCTCGTGCCGATGGGGGGTGCGAGGTTGCGGATCTCGGCTTTTCCGGTGGTGAAAAAATAATCATAATAATAAAATCTAATGAAAAAGATCTGTATTGCCGTATTGATTGTTCTTTCTGGTAAGCTAATGACAGCGCAGGGACTAAGGGCGCCTGCCTATCCTTTGATCACGCATGACCCTTATTTTAGCATCTGGTCCACTACGGATACGCTGACGGCTTCTACGACCACTCACTGGACCGGGGCGTCCCAGTCGTTGTTAGGGCTGTTGAAAGTAGATAAAGCCATCTATCGATTTATGGGCGCCAGCGGACGGAGCTATGCGGCTATTCTCCCGGCGGCGGATGAAGTGAATTATTCCGCACAGTATACGGAAGCCGCGCCGGCGGAAGGCTGGATGAATCCTGCTTTTGATGATGGCGGGTGGAAAAAGGGGGCGGCTCCTTTTGGGGATGATGCTGTGCGTTCAAAAACGCAATGGCGGTCTGCCGACTTGTGGATGCGGCGTGCTTTTACGGTAAAGGGGTCGGAGACCGGTCCGTTTTATCTAAAGCTCTGGCATGATGACAATGTGGAGGTGTATTTGAATGGGGCGCTGATCTATCAACGGAAGGGATGGACGAATAATTTTATTTATATTCCTATAGAAGCGGGAAGGGTGAAGGCGGGGAATAACCTCTTGGCCATCCATGTCGCCAATACGGCCGGCGGGGCATGGCTGGACGCCGGGATCGTAAAGGAAGTGATCCCGGTGGAGGACCAGGCTGTAAGGACGGCTGTTCAGAAAAGTGTCATTATGAATGCCACGCAGACGCGTTATCAATTCACTTGTGGTAAGGTGGATCTTACGCTGACCTTTACTTCTCCGCTGCTGATGAATGATCTGAACCTGTTGTCGAGGCCTGTCTCGTATATGGTCTCGCAGGTGAGGTCTAATGATGGGGCGCAGCATGATGTTTCTTTATATTTTGGCGCTTCTACCAATATTGCTGTGAATACAGCGGTCCAGCCTGTAAAGACGGAACAATATGCTGCTGACGGATTGGCTATTTTGAAGGCGGGTTCTGTTGAGCAGCCTGTGTTGCAGAAGAAGGGGGATAATCTGCGTATTGACTGGGGATATTTTTATGTAGCGGCGCCTGCGGGTGCGGGTGTACGGCAGTATGTGAGTCAGGAAGGGAGTCTGGGAAAAGCGTTCCAGGCGGGGGGCGCCGGGGTAAGCTCCGGAAAGCAGCTGATGCTGAATACTGTCTGTTCATTGGGAAAGGTGGGAGCAACGCCGAAGGAGCAATTGATCCTGTTGGGTTATGACGATCTTTATTCCATCCAGTATTTTCACCAGAATTTGCAGGCATGGTGGAAACTGCAGCCGGGTGCGACCATCGAGGGGCAGCTGTCTGCGGCTTTCTCGGGGTATGCCGATGTGATGGCAAAGTGTGCGGCGTTCAACGATAAGATGTATGTCGATGCGGTGGCTGCGGGCGGAGAGAAATATGCGCAGCTTTGTGTGCTGGCTTACCGGCAGAGCATTGCGGCGCATAAGCTGGTAAAGAGCCCTGAAGGGGAGATCCTTTTTCTTTCCAAGGAGAATTTTAGCAATGGTTCTATCAATACGGTGGATGTTACCTATCCTTCTGCTCCATTATACCTTGTATACAATCCTGACCTGTTAAAGGGGATGTTGAACGGTATCTTTTATTTCAGCGAGAGTGGGAAATGGACGAAGCCTTTTTCTGCGCATGACCTGGGCACCTATCCTTTGGCCAATGGTCAGACCTATGGAGAGGACATGCCGGTGGAGGAGTCGGGGAATATGATCATTCTTACGACTGCTATCGCCCGGGCGGAGGGGAATGCCGACTATGCAAAAAAACATTGGAATACGCTGACCGTTTGGGCGCAATACCTGGCGGAAGCGGGATTTGACCCCGCCAATCAATTGTGTACGGATGATTTTGCCGGGCATCTTGCACGGAATGCCAATCTTTCGATCAAGGCCATTGTCGCGTTGGACGGGTATGCGCAGCTGGCGCGTACACTGGGGTATGCCGATACCGCGGATAAGTATGAGGCGTTGGCAAAAAGCATGGTCCCGAAGTGGATGGAGCTGGCGGATGACGATGATCATTATTCGCTGACATTTGGCGGGAAAGGGACCTGGAGCCAGAAATATAATATGGTCTGGGATAAAGTACTGGGGCTGGGGCTTTTCCCGGCTGAAGTGTATGCAAAGGAGATTAATTATTATCTTACTAAGCAAAATGAATATGGGCTGCCGCTGGACAGCAGAAAGACTTATACAAAATCGGACTGGATATTGTGGACGGCGGTGCTGGCGGCGAGACAGCAGGACTTTGAGGCCATTGTCGCGCCGGTGTGGCGGTATGCCGATGAAACGACGACAAGGGTTCCGTTGAGCGACTGGCATGAGACGACGGATGGAAAGCAGGTAGGGTTCCAGGCACGGAGCGTTGTTGGTGGCTATTTTATGAAATTGTTGGAAGTGAAATTGAACAAATAACATATGAAAATGAAAATTCAGACGGCCTGCTTGTTTTTGTTATTGATGATGGTGGGTGCTTCTGCGCAGGTGACCAGGAGGGCTGCCGGCGCCACTGTTACGGGGGTAGTATGGTCGGCGGAGAAGGCGAATGACTGGTATAGCCGGCACAAATGGCTGACGGGCGCCAATTACATCACGTCTACGGCGATCAATCAGCTGGAGATGTGGCAGGCGGAGACCTTTGATCCTGTTACCATCGACAGGGAGCTGGGCTGGGCTGAAGGTATCGGGTTCAATACCCTGCGTGTCTTTCTCCATTCTGTGGCCTGGTCGGAGGACCCGGCGGGGTTTAAGAAAAGGATGGATCAGTTCCTGACCATTGCGGATAAGCATCATATTCAGCCTTTGTTTGTCTTCTTTGATGACTGTTGGAATAAAACGCCCAAGGCGGGTCCGCAGCCGGCTCCCAAGACCGGGGTGCACAATTCCGGCTGGGTGCAGGACCCCGGGCAGCCTGCTTCTGCTGATCCCGCAAATTTTCCTGCGCTGGAGAAATATGTAAAAGATGTGCTGGGCTATTTTGCCCATGATAAACGGATCCTTTTATGGGATCTTTATAACGAGCCGGGGAACAGCGATAAGGGCGAGACCTCTTTGCCCTTGCTGATGAAGGTGTTTGAATGGGCCAGGTCTGTGAACCCGGATCAGCCGCTGAGCGCCGGGCTTTGGGACTGGGGATTTGAGAAGCTGAATGCTTTCCAGGTAGCTAATTCGGATGTGATCACCTATCATGATTATGAGGAGCTGCCCTGGCATCTGCGGGTGATAGAGATGTTGAAGGCAAATGGTAAGCCGCTTATCTGTACGGAATATATGGCGCGTACGCGGAACAGCCGGTTCTCTACTATCCTGCCCATGCTGAAAAAGGAGAATGTAGGCGCTATCAACTGGGGATTTGTAGCGGGCAAGACGAACACTATTTATGCATGGGATACGCCGATGGCTGATGGCAGTCAGCCTGTGGAGTGGTTCCATGATATTTTTCATCCGGACGGGACGCCTTACCGGCAGGATGAAGTGAACCTGATCAGGAAGCTGAATGGGATGAAAGCGGATTGAACCGGGTGGGATCTTTTTGAAATGCCCGCAGGATGTTTATTTCCTGCGGGCATTTTATTTTTGGTGCGGGTGAAGCTAGGCCGGGTTCAATGCTTTCAGGGCTTCTTCGGGTGACTGGCGGAAGAGTTGGTAGAGGTCTTTGGTACCTCCGTTGCGGATGGCGTATTCGTTCTTTTCCAATGCTTCGATAATGTCCTTGGCCACTTCGTCGGGGGATAATTTATCCGCCTCGAAGCCTTTGGTAAGATCTGTGTCCACGAAGGGGGGGAATACTTCGAATATTTTTACCTGTGAGCCTTCTTTCTGTAAGGCCCACCGGAGGGATTGGGAATAAGAATGCAGGGCAGCCTTGGTAGCGCTATAGGTGGCGATATTTACGTTTGGTGCGTAGGAGACGATGGACTCAATGTTAATGATAGCGGCTTCCTTGCTCTTTTTCAGGAGGGGCAGCAGCTGTTCTGTGAGCCGGAGCACGGAAAAATAGTTGATCTCCATCTCGTATTTTGCCGTCTTATAGATGTCGGTGGAGCTGGCGATGGGTTGGGGGTTACCTACGCCGGCGTTATTGACAAGGATATCCAGACCGCCGTGTAATTCCTTTACTACCCGGACGATGTTTTCTACATCTTTCTCATCGGAGACGTCACCTACGATATAAGAGGAGTTGGGGACTTTTGTGATGGCTGTTTTCAGGGTTTCTTCATTCCTGCCGACGAGGATCAGTTGATTGCCTTTCTGAGCGGCGAAGGCTTTGGCGATGGAGAAGCCGATACCGCGGCCGCCGCCGGTGACGAGGATCTTTTTGTTTTGCGTGTTCATAAACTTTTTTTTAATGTGGTGAATGTTATTGTTTTAAAATAGACCGAACGGTCTTTTATTGATGAAAAAAAATCAGGTGCAATGATCTTCTATTTCTTTTTTGATGGCGTCGAGGACGATGCGCATTGGCCGGGTGATATTTTGTGTTTTGCATACCCACATCACTCCCTCCAGGATGGCGAAGGAGCGGATGGCGAATGATTCTGCGTCGAAGTCTTTTTTGAACTCGCCGGCTGCGATGCCTTGTTTCACCAGGCCGGAAAAAATATTTTGGGTAGCGGTGATGCCTTTGCTGACCTGCTGCTTAACGGCGAGGTTGGTGTCATCGGCTTCGATGCCGAAGTTGAGCATGGGGCAGCCTGCGTAGTCCTCTTTTGTCAGGAGTCCTTTATAAAACTCCAGCAGGGCGAGGAGCTTATCTTTTGCCGTCGATTTTGTGTCGAGCTTTGCGGCGATGTTATTTGCCATGCAGCCCAGCAGGTAGTCAAAAGCTTTGGCGCAAATTTCTTCTTTGCTTTCGAAATTGCCATAGATGCCTCCCTTTGCCAGCCGGGTGGCTTCCATGATATCGGTGATGGAGGTGGCCGCCATGCCTTTGCGGGTGATGATGGGCGCCGCTTTTTCGATGATGAATTGCCGTGTTTTTTCTGCCTTTGTCATTTACAACACAAAAATAAACCGATCGGTCTAATTTTCCAAATGTTTTTTTTGGGGGGGATAGGAAAACCACCGGTAGGTGAGATTCCCGGGGAGGCGGTGGGCTGGGGACGCAGGTGTTAGGGGTGTAGGTGTTGCTGGGTTATTGGGTGGGCAGGAACAGACTTGCCTGAGCGCTTTCCTATGATCAATGTTATCAGCGCCAATGTCGAAGTGATGGTCATAATGGCGATCATGGGTGTGGCGCTGATGGTGGTAAAGGCGCTGAGGCAGGCGGAGGCTACGGCGCCGATGCCTATCTGTAGGGTGCCCAGAATAGCTGAAGCGCTGCCTGCATTTTCTGAAAAGGGGGCCAGGGCAAGGGCGGCAGAATTTGGATTGGTAAAACCCAGGCAGGCGAGGAACAGGAATATAAAAAAGATGGTATGGCCCAGACCGAACCAGCCGGCCATGTTTCCCACGAGAAAAACGATCAGTACCAGTACCTGTCCGGACAGGGCTACCCAGATGATCTGTTCGCTGTTGTATTTTTTGAGCAACAGGCTATTGAACTGGCCCAGGCCGATGAATGCGACGGAGAGAAAGGCAAAGATCCATCCGTAGGTTCTTTTGTCTACATGGAAGAGATCCATAAAGATGAGGGGCGAGCCTGAGACATAGATCAGGAGACCGGCGAAGGCGAGGGAGTTCACGAGGGTATAGGTGAGGAATTGGGGATTTTTTAATACGGAGAGGAAGTTCAGTATAATGGGACGGGGTTTTAGGGAAAAGTCGCGGTTGGCGGGGCGGCTTTCCGGCAGAAAGAAGATGGCTGCCAGGGAGATGAGGACTCCCAGGATGAGCAGGGCGAGGAAGATGGTGCGCCAGCCGAAGGTGCTGGCAATATATCCGCCGGCTGTTGGCGCGATCATCGGCGAGGCGCCCACTACCAGGAGCAGCAGGGAAAAGACCTTGGCGCTTTCCTTTACTTCGAAGAGGTCTCTTACCATTGCCATGGCGGCGACGGTGGCTGCACAGCTGCCCAGCGCCTGCATAAAGCGGAGGCCAATGAGCATATTGATGGTCCCTGCCCGCATGCACAGGGCTGATGAAAGCAGGTAAACGGCCAGCCCGATATACAGAGGCTTTTTCCGGCCATAGCGGTCCAACAGGGGACCATATAACAGCTGTCCCAGCGAAACGCCTATAAAGAAGCTGGATAATGACAGGGCTACGGAGGCGACGCTTGTGTTGAGGCTCCGGGCTATCTCATCGAAGCCCGGGAGGTACATGTCGATAGAAAAAGGCCCGAGGGCTGTCAGTAATCCCAGGATAAAGATATAGGTGTAATATCTCCGTTTTGTCATGATCAGGCCCTTCTTATGGTGTTACTATGAAAAGAAGGGCAAATTTATGGCATTGGGGCCATTTTATGGGATTCGGGCCATCGATGGTCTGTTTAAGACGGGTCTTTCCAGGCTATGCAATTCTTCCAGCCCTGGTTTGAGCAGCTCCAGCACCACGATGTCGTTCTTTCCTTTTTTTAGCCACTCGACAGGCACATATAATGTTTGCTGCGGGCCTATCTGCCAATAGCGTCCGAGGTGGTGTCCGTTTATCCAGACACAGCCTTTTCCCCAGCTGCTCATATCCAGGTATGTATCTCCTGTCTCTTCCAGCGAGAACGTACCTTTCCTGACCACGGGTCCGTCATGTACTGTTTTATTTTCTGCAAAACGGATGGAGGAGATGTTATCAAAAGGGAGGGAAAACATTTTCCAGTCTTTTAGTTCTTGTCCGTCAAGGGTAACTTTTTCTGTTATTCCCTTTTTATTCTTCAAAAGATTAGGACCAAAATTGATGCGTCCCATATTCTCTACCCATATATCGATGGTTGCCGTGCCTGCCGGCAGCTTTATGAACAAGCTGTCCTTTTTTTGCATCCTGTCCACTATTCCCTGTTTTTCGCCGTTTACGAACACGATGCCATAATCCCTGAGCTCTTTTATTTTTAAGAGTCCTGATCTGTTGCCGGAGAGGGTGGTACGATAGAGTACATAGCCATAAGCCTGGTCAAGATCTTCAAACGTCAGCGGCGTTTTGGAGAGCGTGGGTTTTGGTAAGATGTCAAAAACACTTGTAGCCCGTTGCCATTGTATGGCGGGTATTTCGATGGTCTTTTTTGCGGGTGGCACGTCCGGGAGCACCTGGTCCCTGGGCAGGTGTTTTGCGATGACGCTCCTGAATTGCATGAATTTGCTGGTAGCGTTGCCAGCTTCATCGAGGGGGGCGTCATAATCGTAGCTACTGGTCTGTGGCTGGTAAAAGGAGGTGTCGTAGCAATTCGCGCCATTCATAAAGCCTCGTGTGGTGCCACCATGGAACATATACATATTGATAGAGATGCCTGCTGCCAGTATCCTGTCCAGCTGGGCTATGTATTCTGCGGCTGGTACGGTATGATGCTGTTCACCCCACCAGTCGAACCAGGCCGGGTACCATTCTGCGATATAAAAAGGGCCTTTTCCATTATTGTTCTTTCTTACGATGGCTTTCATTTTTTCCGGATCGCTCACGCCGTTGACTGCCGGGAATAAGCCCGGGAGATTTCCTTTGGCCACGTCTTTTGCCGGGTCACAGGTATAGAGGACGCCATCGAAACCGGCGTTGATAAAGATCTTTTTGTTGATGTCCAGGTATGTTTTATCATCGGACCAGGAGCCGTATTCATTTTCTACCTGGACCATCAGGATATTACCTCCGTGTGTAACCATCAGGGGCGCCAGCTGTTTTCCCACCTGGCTGATATAATTTTCATAGGCCTGCAGGTATTGTGGTTCCCTGCTTCGTACCACCAGTCCTTTTTCTTTTTGCAGCCAGTAAGGGTATCCGCCAAATTCCCATTCGGCGCAGATATAGGGGCTGGGGCGAAGCACTACCCATAAGCCTTCTTCCTGTGCCGTCCTGACAAAAGCGGCAATATCGTTGTTGCCGGAGAAATCATATTTGCCTTTTTCGGGCTCATGCAAATTCCAGAATACGTAGGTGCCGATGGTATTAATGCCCATGGCTTTTGCCATTTTCATTCTTTGCCTCCATGCTGCACGTGGAATACGGGGATAATGCATTTCCGCCGAGATCATCTGGAATGGTTTGCCATCCAACAAGAACGACGTATCATTTATCATAAACGAATGCTGCTGTGCGAAGGAAGAGCCTGCTGTAAGTAGTATAAATATCGCAGTAAAAAAACATCTATTCATAATGGTAATTTGCTGTCAGTGTAGTGACGCTTTTGGGATCTAATTGGATATTATTTGCTGACATACTGGCTTTTTGCAGGCTTTTGCCGGCGCTGGTCACATAAGCCGTAAAATTACTGCCGGTCAGGTTTGCAGATGCGCCCAGTCCTCCCAACGAGAGCACAGCCATATTTGCCGTGGTATTTACAAGGACGATCACCAGTGTTTTTTGGGTGGGGTCTATATAGGCCGATACCATTATATCACCTGCTGCATAGACGGGATCCGTTTGATTATTCAAAACGGCATCTACTCTTACCATACCGGGTCTGACGAACCTCGAATAATTACCCATGCACCAGAGCTGTTTTGAATCGGAAACCAGCCCGTCGGTCTTTGAGCTTTTCGGGTCCATCGAGCCTGATGGCGCATTAATATAGACGAGCCCGTCGCTGTAGTTATAGGGGTTGATACCCAGCCACCATTGCCAGGATGTGGCATTGGCGACCGTCAGGTCGTTGTGGATCACTTTGGCCACATACAGGCCATAATCAATATTTGTATTTCTGGGATAGCCATTCAGTGATCCGCAGATGTTGCCTAAGATCCCAAATTCCGTCATCCATAATTGAAGGGAGGCGCTGGTATTCATTGCGCTGGTATGTACCGTCTGGCGGTCCTGTACCAGGGTGTTATCCGGGCAGGTGGTAAAATAACTGTGATAGGAAATGGTTTGGTCAACACCAGGGATGTTACCAATATAATTTGGATTGGAAGGATCAAACCATTGGTTGATCTGGGCACCCCGATTGTCTGCCGTGGCTGTGTTTAGGAAAGTTATCTGTCCGGCTTCACCGGTGACGACATGGGTGCTTACCCCATTGGTCTGCAAGGATGGTCCGAGGAGCTTTACTAGGGACGCAATGTCCGTATTGGAAGCCGCCGTTCCCTCTTGGTTGTTGGAGGCCCCCCAGTTCCATTGCGGTTCATTGACGGGACTTAGATAATCGAGGGGTGTAGCGGTGCCCTGAAAATGCTTACATACCTGGACGAGGAAATCAGCATAGTCCCGGAACTTGGAAGGGCTTAGGTTGAATTGCGGAGTACCGGTGCCGTAAGCCTTTCCATTAATGGTCATATAAACGGGAGGAGAAACTGCAAAACCCAGCAGGTACTTTACGCCCCTTTTCTTAGCCGCATTCATAAACCACTGTTGGCCTTGCTGCTTATTCCAGTTATAGGCGCCGTCCGGGTTTTGAAAACACTCCTCCCGTCTGTAGTCGTCTGCTATGCCACTGGAATCTCCCTGTTCATAGCTTCCTGCGCCGATATTAAATCTCCAAAGCGACAACCCAATGCCTTTTGGGTTGCCGCTTGAATCCAGGTCCATGCTAAAAAGATAATCTGCTATCTGGTTTCTTTTTTCAAGGCTGGCCCAGCTGCCCACGAATTTCGACGACCATGCATCAGATGCACCGAAACTGTGAATAGTTTGATGTGTACTGGCCAGGTTCAGCTGGAGGATTGCCTTTTGCTGACAGGTGTCCACGCCATTATACATGCAGGGGTCTGTTGGCGGAAAAGAGGAAGGTCCTTTTTTACAGCTCAACGCCAAAGAGAGGATTACAAAGAAAATATTTATCATAATTTATTAATAACCCGGGTTCTGTGTAATGACCCCGCCGCCTGCCTGAATTTCTGTCAGGGGAATGGGGAAGATGTCATTGGTTCCCGGTTTATACAGTTTCCCTTTATTGGCCGTCACTTCAGCGATATTGGTCCTGCTGTCATAGGGGTCTGTATTGGTCTGCAGCCATTGTACATAAGTACCGTTGGGGCCGAACAGGGTGGACATCAGGGTAGTGCCGCTTACTTTTACCCTATGCAGGTCATCCCATCTCACATCTGCATATTCTCCTGCAAGCTCCAGCCTTTTCTCCAGCAGGATAGCATTGACCAATGCGTCGCCGGTCAAGCCATTTTTTGGCGCCAGACCTGCACGCGCTCTTACCTGGTTGAGCAAGGTGGTGGCCGTTGACGGATCACTCTGCCTGGCAGCCGCTTCGGCGTAGATGAGCATCAGGTTCGCCAATCGCATAAAGATATAAGCTTTTGGCTGCCAGCGGTTGTTATAGCCCTGATTGGCGGGATTTCGTTCCGCCAGCGGGACATAGTATTTTCTCCAATTCCTTGCCGAGGTGTTCCCGCTGGGATTGCCATTCCAGCTGGTCACCTGCGCATCTCCTGCAACGGGTTGTCCATTTTTTATAATGGTATTTACCTTTCGGATACTATCACCTTCGCTTAAATAAGCATCTTCCAGATTGCTGCTGGGCACATGCCAGCCCCAGCCTCCATCGACACCACTTCCCGCAACAACTGCATTCACATTGCCGATCAGGTTGTTAGAACCGATCTCGAAGATGGACTCCTGCCCGTTGTAATAAGCTGTTTTAAAGATATCGCCAAAGTTAGGTTCGAGATGGTATTCATTTAACGCGAGCAGCTGACTTGCCGCGAGTACTGTAGAATCGTAATGGCCGGACCATAAATTCGCATAGGCCAGATAAGCCAGGGCTGCTCCTTTGCTGGCCCTTGCCATGTCCGTGGGGGTGGTATAGTTCTTACGCTGGGGCAGGTTGGCTGCTGCAAATTCGAAATCGGCATTGATGAATGCCCAGATCTGATCAGCTGTGGATCTTGCAAGCGGGATCTGGCTTTGGGTAGTGTTTTCCGTATAGAGCGGCACTCCTCCAAAATTCTTTACCAGATCCATATAAAAGAAGCTTCTCAAAAATCTCATTTCGGCTATCAAACGCGTTTTCAATGTGGCATCTATTGACGCCGTTGCCATATTGGCTATCCCAAAATTGCACTGACCAATGCCTATATAACTAAATTGATAAAGCTGAACAACATCGCTGGCTGTAGACGTGATGCTTTCCAGGCTGCCCACAGCCCGGTAGGATGCTGCATTACTAAACCCTCCAAGGTTTCCCAGCCATCCGTTATCGGTGGCTGTTTCGAAATTGAGCCTAAGCCACATTGTCTGCCACCAGTCATTTTGGTTGATGGCCGAATAGCAACCCGTCACATAATTGATACAGCCCGCGGATGTTTGAAATACGCCGGTGTTCTGTACGGTTTGCAGCCCGTAGTAGGGGATATCCGTGAAGCTCTTCTTACAGGAAGAGAGGGTAAAGATGCATGAAAGAAAGCAAATCAGTATGATCTTAATATTTTTCATATTTACAATGTTATTGGTTACATATATGCTGGAAATGCGCTTTCAGAAAAATAGCGCATTTCCAGCAAAGCGCTAATGTCTGACCTTCGGTCGAACCGCTTCCAGCGGTTCCTGATTATAATCCCAGGCTTAAACCGGCATTGAATGATTTGGGCACCGGGTATTGGCCTCTGTCAACGCCCTGGTACTGCTGGCTATCGGATTGTACTTCTGGATTAAAGCCTTTATATTTTGTGATGGTAGCAATGTTCTGCGCTCCCACATAGATGCGAACGCTTTTAATACCATTCACTTTCAGGAAGGGAAGGCTGTAGCCCAATTGAAGATTCCGGATCCTGGTAAAGCTTCCATCTTCCACATACCAGCTTGAGAAGTTATAATTGTTCCCGGTGGCGGGGTTAGGGTTTGACGCATTGAGATTGTCCGTCCTCCAGACCTTGTCATAAGAGCCTGCGATCACATTGGAGGCTCTGTCCCCTGTGATCAGGTAGCGTTTGGTAGTGTTGACCACTTTTTGTCCATACGAGCCATAGAGCTCTACGAGCAGATCAAATCCCTTAAAATCAGCTTTGAGCGAAAAATCCATATTTAATTTCGGATAGGGGTCGCCCAGGTAGGTCCGATCTCCATCGGTGCTAATGGTGCCGTCTCCATTTACATCAACGTATTTAAAATCGCCCGGCTTGGCCAGGGGCTGGATTAAGCTGCCATTCTTAGCAGTATAGGCATTGATCTCCGCCTGTGACTTGAAGATGCCTGCCACTTTATAGCCGTAGAAAGCGCCGACTGTGCCCCTGGTATACATCCTCGTAAAGGACATCCCGAAGCGTTCCTGTTCCCGATAACTATCCTGAACGCCTACATCCAGGCCTTCCACAGAACCAAGGCTCAGGTAGGTGGATTTTACATGGCTTAGGGAGATCCTAGGGATGATCCTTAGCTCCTGGGGCAGGGTGATGATATAGCTGGTCGAAAATTCCCAGCCTTTGTTCCCGATGCTGGCCACGTTGGCGGTGGGGGAATTGGGCTGTCCTGCGCTTAAGGGAATGGAGGGCAGGGTCAGGATCGCGCCGCTGGATTTATTGTCGAAGTATTCGAGCTCAAAATTGAGCTTGTTGTTAAAAAGGGTTCCGTCCAGTCCTGCTCCGCGGTCCATATCCGTTTCCCATTTCAAATTGGGGTTCCCTATCTGCGTGGGTACGGTGCCGTATGCTATCTGGCCTGCAAACGCGTAGGTTGCGTTGGTGGATACCAGGCTGTACCAGGTGCTTCGGGTGATGGCATCTGCATTACCTCTCTGACCCCATCTTGCCTTTAGCATCAGGTTGTTCAGCCAGCCAAAGTTTTTCATGAAATCTTCGGAAGACAGGCGCCATCCTACTGATACGGACGGGAAGAACGCGTATTGGTTACCCGGGGGGAATTTTGAGTTGCCATCTCTGCGGGCGTTGGCGGTTAAATAGTATTTGCTGTCATAGTTGTATTCCAGGCGACCGAAATAAGCCGATCTTTTTACCCAGTATGCGTTGTTGATGCCACCGGTTGGACTGGCATTTCCGTTGGGGTCTAATCCGAAAGCAGCCAGTACAGCAGGGTTGGTCAAGTCCATATTGAGGTAATCTTCATAGGCGAACAGCGGATTGTTGCCATTGGAGCTATCAGCGGAAACTTTCTGACCGCTGCCGTAATATTCTTTTTGTTCCGCAGCCTCCTGGCCGGCCAGCGCTGTGATATTATTCTTTCCCGCCACCGTGAATTTATAGGTCAGCACATTGCTCAGCACCCAATTGTATTTTACGTCGAATCCCTGACCTGCCTTGGTCAGCGCGCTGTAATTATTCGAGTTCAGATAATATCTTGGTATGAAGAAATTACTTGTGGTATTGTCCACATTGGCTCCCACTGTGGTGCGGAAGGTGAGGTTCTTAATGGGTTGGATCTCCATAAATGAGCTTGACTGGATGCCATAGAGCTGATTGGGGCTCAGGGTGGCCAGGTTCATGTTAAATACATAATTGGGGGGAGGCGTTCCATTTCCCGGGCCGCCATAAGGTGTTCCGTAGGCGCTCCATTGTGCGTCATACAGCGTAGGGTCTGCTGAAAGGGGGATATGCTGCAAATTCGGGTTAATGAACGGGCTTGTTACGGGATCTGTGCCCAGCAGACCTAAGAAGTCCACCGGCGTGCTGATCCATGTTTCATAACGTGGCGCAATAGAACCTCCGAATTTGAGCCAGTCGTTGATCTTGAAGTCGCCGGTGAACCGGGCGGTGATCCTTTTCCAATCACCTACTTTGGTGTTGGCATGTGCGTCCGTGTAGGAGAGGCTCATGGCATACTGGGACTTTTCAGAGCCGCCCGTATAGCTGATCCCTACATTCGTAGTAGGGCTATGGGAATTGATCACGGCATTCCACCAATCCGTCGACTTGATGGTATCATATTGATTAGCAGGCGTTTCGGCTAGGGTAAAGCTGGGATTGGAAAGTCGCTGGAATTTCAGCCATTCCGCTGAGCCGGCCATTTTAAAAGGCTTTTTTAGTGTCTGGGACTGGTAATTCACGGTCACATTCAAATTACTCTGGCCGGCCTTGCCTTTTTTTGTGGTTATTACAATGACGCCGCTGGCGGCCTGTGCGCCATAGATAGCTGCGGCTGATGCGTCTTTGAGCACGTCCATCCTTTCAATGTCCGCCGGGTTGATGGAATTAAAAAAACCGCTTTGGATGGGAACGCCGTCAACGATCAGAAGCGGCTGGCTGGTCCCCTGGATGGTATATACGCCCCGGATATAGATATTGGGTTGTGTGCCCGGTCCGTTGGAACCGGATAACACGCGTACGCCCGGCACTTCGCCCTGAAGGGAGTTGGCGGCATTGGGATCTTTAAAGGTTGTCAGCTCTTTTCCGGAGATGGAGCCCACTGAGCTGATGAGGTCAGCCTTCCTGGTGGTGCCGTAGCCTACTACTACTACGTCGCCCAGGCCTTCGGTTGTCGTTTCCATTTGCACTACTATACTCCCATTTACGGGGACAGGGACTTTTTTAGGGGCATACCCTATATGTGTGAACAGGAGGGATGAATTCGCAGGCGCATTGATGGAAAACTCTCCTGCTTCGTTTGTTCTGGTTGAAATTTTTCTACCTTCTACGGCAACGGTTACACCCGGGAGAGGGGCGCCGCCTGCGGTTACCTTACCGGTGATCGCATACTGGCCCTCGTGTATCGTGCGTTGGGCGAGGAGGGCGGAAGCGGAAAGCAGCAGGATGCATAGGCATAGTGCTGTCAGATGCAATGATCTTCTCATAATGACAAGCTTGGTTTTGTTTAGAAATAGTCGTTAGACTTCGAAAATGTAAAGTACTGGTGGACAGGGGGTGGTCAGGGGGGACAAAACGCACAGGAAGGGGGGACAAAACAATAAAAAGGGGGCTAATTACCGGATGGTATTAAGATCTTTATTAAAGGAGTGTCTGTATTTTTTGATATAGTCGGAGGGGGTCATTCCAAAGATCTTTATAAACTGTTCCCTAAAATAACGGGTGTCCGTGATGCCGACCTGGAAGGCGGCCTGGCTTACGTTCATATTACCCGTGAGCATCAGTACGGCTGCTCTTCTGAGTCGGATGGAGCGGATGAAAGCGTTTAGTCTTTGTCCGGAGATGGCTTTTACCTTCTGGTTTAGCCGGGAGTGGCTCATACCCATGGCCTGGGAGAACTTTTTCATTGTAAACTCTTCGTTGTCAATGTTTTCCTCTATTACTGCGATACATTTCCGGAGGAAATCCTGGTATTCTGACGGGACTTTTACGGCTGTTTCCTTTAGGGTGATGCTGTCGAGGAAATACCGTTGCAGCATATTTCTGTTCTTTAGGATGGCTTCCACCTTTGCTGCGAGGTGGGCGCTATCGAAGGGTTTGGTGATATAGTCGTCGGCGCCGCCTTCTATCCCTTTTAATTTAGTGTCGGGTGTGGTGGCGGCTGTGAGCAGGATGACCGGGGTATGGCCTATGGACTCAGACTGTCTGATCCTGGTGCAGAGCTCGATACCATCCATTCCTGTCATATTGATATCGCTGATGATGAGATCAGGGGCGTGCTGTTCCGCCAGCCGGAGTCCTTCGGTTCCGTTGTCGGCGCTATAAAGCAGGTATTGGGGAGAAAAAAGCCTGTGGAGATATTCCAGGATGGCCTCGTTGTCGTCGATCACCAGCAGGGATCGTTTTTCTGTCACGACCTCTTCGACGGTGATGCCGTTGAGATCTGCCGTCGGGGCGGGGTCGCCGGCGGGGGGCTGTTCCTCCATCATTTCCTCCAACAGATCGAACTTCTTTCCTGGTCCT
>Ga0206926_1043_pt1 | contig 27948 bp, 23 predicted proteins | sample Alteio_BWOrgHeat_59_FD_152955 | JGI IMG/M metagenome (GOLD analysis project Ga0206926, IMG submission 152955) | Enriched cells from forest soil in Barre Woods Harvard Forest LTER site, Petersham, Massachusetts, United States -... | ecosystem: Environmental > Terrestrial > Soil > Temperate forest >... | reverse complement strand
GGCCCTATCATGGACTGGGGCTCCAGTAACTTCTTCCGGCTTGACCATATCCTCAAACTGGTAGTGATCGGCGTCTCGATAATGATGATGGTCAAAGCCAGCCATGAGGAGACATATGTGCTTCCCATCATAGGTGAGCTGGCTAAAAGGTCCGCGACCGAATAATAGGGGGGTACGGGCGGCTTGAAAACGCGCTACCATAGGGCGTGGCTGGTCCGATGCCACTGACTGCTTACTTGCCCGCCTTGACTCATTTCCGGCCGAGATTAGCTCCCCCAGGATTTAACCTGCCCACCGGCAGACAGCCTGCCATTAGGCAGCACAGGATGATTGATTAAAGCCATGAAGAATATTTACGTCGGGAACCTCTCGTTCCAGACTACTGAACAGGATCTCGAAGCGGCCTTCTCGGCCTATGGTCAGGTGGAACGTGCCCAGTTGGTGAAGGACCGCGACACCGGAAAGTCCCGCGGCTTCGGCTTCGTCGAAATGACGGAAGACTCGGGCGCGGATCGCGCAATTGAAGCACTCAATGGTTCTCAGCTCGATGGCCGTAGCCTCACGGTCAACGAAGCCCGTCCCCGCGAAGCCCGCCCCTCCGGCGGTGGTGGTGGCGGCAACCGCTTCGGCGGTGGTGGCGGCAACCGTGGCGGTGGCGGCGGTGGCGACAATCGCCGTCGCGAACCACGCTGGTAACATCCCGGCTTGAATGGGGCGGGCTGTAAAAGCCTGCCCCATAACCTTCGTGCTCACGACGGTCTCCATTAAAGGTCGACCATTACAATGGTGGTTCACCTTCAATCGGTTCACCCCCAACATGGAGCAATCATGAGCACGAAAAGAATCGGCATTCTTACGGGCGGCGGCGACGTCCCCGGCCTGAATGGCGTTATTAAGACAGTTGTATACAGCGGCGAAACCATTGGAGCCCAGGTCACCGGTCTCCGCCGCGGTTGGGAAGCCCTGACCCACGTCAATTTCGACGATCCGGCCAGCATATCCCGTTACGTCCTCCCCCTGAACCGGCAGAATACCCGCACCATTGACCGCACCGGCGGCACCTGGCTGCATAGTTCCCGCACCAACCCCCTCAAGATGAAAAAGACCCCGGAATTTCTCTCCGGCGAGACCTTCCAGGCTTCGGAAAACACCAAGAAGGGTGTCACGTCAACGGTCTATGACATGACTCCGCGCGTCCTCAAAAACATCGAAAAGCTGGGCCTCGATTACCTCGTCGCCATCGGCGGTGACGATACTCTCAGCTACGCCGCTCACCTCGACCGCCAGGGCGTCAAAGTCATCTGCGTTCCCAAGACGATGGATAACGACGTCCGCAACACCGAATACTGCATCGGCTTCTCGACAGCCGTGAACCGCGCGCTCGAAGCCATCGATCGGCAGCGCGCCACGGTCGGTTCCCATGAACGCATCGGCATCTTCCGCATCTTCGGCCGCGACGCGGGCTACACGTCACTCTACACGGCCTACGTCGCCTCCATCCGCTGCTGCATCCCGGAGTTCAAAGTCGATCGCGATAAGCTCATCGAACTCGTCCTCGAAGATAAGCGCAATAACTCCAGTTCCTACGCGCTTGTCCTGCTCTCCGAAGGCGCCGAGTGGGAAGGCTATCAGGTCCAGGAATACGGGCAAGCCGATGCCTTCGGCCACCGCAAGAAAGCCAACATCGCGGAAGTCCTCAACGAATACATCCAAAAGCGTGGCGAAGAAACCATCGTCAGCGATCTGACTTACGACCTGCGCAGCGGCGCTCCCGATTTCGTCGACCGCATGGTGGCCAACACGTTCGGCGGCATGGCCATCGACATCATCGCAAAGGGCGGCAAAGGCGTGATGACCGCCATCAACGGCGGCAGGTACGCGGCGGTGCCGATTCCCGATCCCAAACTCGGACCTCGCGCCGTGGACGTCGCCAGAATGTACGACACCAATCGCTACCGCCCCAGCTACACCGGCAAGATTGACCTCCCGGTCTTCCTGACAAACGCCTAGATGTCAGAGTAGGCGACAACGCCCAATGTCACTAAGTTTTGTCTTTGGCTTTTGTGGGGCCAGGGCTTCGGCCCTGCCGTTGGCCTTCTGGCCGACGCTTGATGCCGGAGTTTCCGGACGAAAGGTGAAGGTCTCGCATATTTTTGCGGGGGGCGCGCCGAGCGGCAACCCCGCCGTAGGGCCGCAGCCCCGTTGTCGCCTGCGCCGGTCCCAATGAGAATCCCGGGTCTAACCAGACTACGCCGCCTGTTGAAACCCACGCCACCTGCCGGTCCGCCGCCGGAGTTGACCGATCAACTCCGGCGCGAAATCCGGCAAAGTTTCGACGAAGCCTCAGCCAACGAGGACGACTTTCCATCCACCATCGATCCGCGAATTCAGCACGTCCAGGTTCTCCTCCGCTATTTCGCTCCGCTCACCGGCAAACGCCTGCTCGACGTAGGCAGTGGAAAGGGCCGCTACGCCCGCGTCATCCTCGAACAGAATCCTCAAGCCCGCATCACTGCCTTGGATATCTCGGAACAAATGCTGCGCTGCGTCCAGCCCGGCATAAACAAAATCTCCGGCATCATGACCGAAATACCCTTCGCGAATGAATCCTTCGACTGCGTGTACGCCACTGAATCCCTGGAACACGCCGTCGACGCCGGGCAGGCAATCGCCGAAATGTGCCGTGTTCTCCGCCCTGGGGGCAAACTGGCCATAATCGATAAAAATGCCGAGAAATGGGGCCGCCTGAAGACCAATTCGTGGGAGCGCTGGTTCGACCGCCGCGAAATCGAGAATCTTCTCGCCCGCCATTGCCGCACCGTACGAAGCGAACCAATCTCCTATTGGGAAGATGTTACACCGGACGGCCTCTTTCTGGTCTGGTTCGCCGAGAAGTAATTCGCACGTCCCCTTCGCGGGTCAAATAATCCACAGGGCCTGCTCCCCTATACTCAAGGTAAATATGCCCGAAGGCGAGGCCGCCACAGGCGAGCCCTTAACCGAGCCGATCGTACTCGAAGAACAAAGCACGTGGCAGGTCATTTTGAACTGGACCTGTGCGATTCTCATGGCGATCGTCTTCCTCGCCGCGGGCTTGTGGAAAGCATCTGACCCGACGCACGCCGCTGTCAGACTGGCTCAGGCAAAGGTTCCGGAATCTCTCAGCGTTTTTGCCGCCGTCATGTTCGGGATTGCCGAAACCTTCACTGGAATCCTGCTCCTGATCCCGAGGTTCCGTCGCTGGGGTTCCCTGTTCGCGTCGCTCTTGATGATTTCGTTCATTGTGTTCATCGGCATCCACTACAACGAACTCATAGGCGCCGAGTGTTCCTGCTTCCCCTGGATCAAGCGCGCCGTCGGCCCCCAGTTCTTCGTTGGCGATGGCATCATGTTGCTGCTGTCCATCGGCGCAGGCATCTGGTCCCAGCGTCCGCACAGTGCGCGCAGTGCGTCGCTGATCCTCGCCGCCGTGTCTGTGTTCGCCGTGATTTCCTACGGAGTTGCCGCAACCCGCCACACGGGCACGCCAGCGCCAGCCACAATCGCGGCCGAAACCGGACCTCCGATATCCCTCCGGGAAGGCAAAGTCTTTATCTTTTTCTTCGATCCGCACTGTCTGCACTGCCTCGCCGCCGGCCTCAAACTCGCGGCTCTCGACTGGACCGGAACCCGTTTCATCGGTGTCCCGACCACCTCCCCCGGCACGGCCGACAGCTTCATGACGAAAACGGGACTCGCGGCAAAGGGCGTAGTCTCGACCGATGTCGACGCGCTCCGAAAGATCTTCAAATTCGATCTCCCGCCGGCTGGAGTCGCGCTCGAAGACGGCTACGAAAAGTCCATGCTGCTCCAGTTTGAGGATCAGGAACCAGCCGCGACGCTCAAAAAGCTAACTTTCGTTAAATAATCCGTGTAACAACTCCTCGCCGAGCGCCACACTCTTACCAGTAACACAGTATTTGCAGGCACGGTGGATGCGGAGGCCTATCCCACCGCGTCGCATTCGGAGTGCGCGGAGGCATTCCGATGCAACAAAAAAAGGGGACGCCCGGAGGCAGTCCCCTTTTCTCTTCCGTCTTATTCGTGTTCATGTGTGTTCATTTGTGGCCAACAGTTAGTACAACAGCCGAGTCCGAATCGTCCCCGGGACCCCATCCAGCCGCTTCCGCAACTGCGCGGTGGAATCCCTTTCCCCGGGATCGACATCGATAACCACATAACCAATCTGCGCATTGGTCTGCAGATACTCAGCCGCAACGTTGATCTTCTCCTCGGAAAAAATCGCATTGATCCCCGACAGAACACCAGGCTGATTACGATGGATATGCAGAATCCGATGCTTTCCAGCATGCGCAGGCAACGACACTTCCGGAAAGTTCACAGCCGCGAGCGTCGAGCCGTTATTGCTGTACCGGATCAGCTTATCCGCCACTTCCTTCCCTATATTCTTCTGCGCCTCTTCCGTGCTCCCCCCGATATGCGGCGTCAGAATCACATTCTCGAATCCCCTCAAAGGAGAAACAAACTCTTCCCCCGACTTCGGCTCCGATGGAAACACATCCAGCGCAGCCCCGCCTATCCGTTCAGACCTCAGCGCCTCCGCCAGTGGCTCGATCTCCACCACTGTTCCGCGTGAAGCATTAATCAGCTTCGCGCCGGGCTTCATACGGGCCAGTTGATCAGCCCCGATCATGTTATGCGTCAAAGGCGTCTCCGGAACATGCAGTGTGACCACGTCGGCATGTTCCAGCAACTCATCGAGCGAAGCCGCCTGCGTGGCATTCCCCAGCACCAGTTGCTTCTCCACATCGTGGAAAATCACCCGCATCCCAAGGCCTTCCGCCAATACCCCGACCTGCGTTCCGATGTGGCCGTATCCGACGATCCCCAGGCACTTGCCACGAACCTCATGAGAACCGGTCGCGGTCTTCGGCCAGCCACCCCTGTGCGCCGCGGCATTACGTGATGGCACACCGCGCATCAGAAAAATCGTTTCCGCAATCACCAGTTCCGCCACGCTGCGCGTATTCGAAAACGGCGCGTTGAAAACCGGCACGCCCTTCTGCTGAGCAGCAGCCAGATCCACCTGATTGGTCCCGATGCAAAAGCACCCTACGCCCACCAGCTTCTCAGCCGCTTCGAAAACGGCCGCAGTCAGCTGCGTAGCCGATCGAATTCCGATAAACGCCGCTTTCCGTACCGCCGCCAGCAGTTGCTTTTCCGGCAGCGATTTCAAGTGATACTCAACATCCGAATAACCGTCTTCACGGAATGCATCCACTGCGCTCTGGTCAACCCCTTCGAGCAGCAGAATATGAATCTTGTTCTTTTCGAGAGAATTTGCTTTCACGATTGAGGTCTTCTTCCTGGAACGATCAAGTCCGCTGACTGTTCAACCCTGCCCCAAAAAACCGATGCCGCGCGCAGCCCCGGAAAATTCCTCCCGGAACCACGCGCGGCCCTGTTTGCATTTAATGCGGCCTGCTTTGCTACGAAACCCTTCTGCCTCTTATTTCGGGCAACCGAGTTTCGTCACGTCCTTATCCGGCACCGGCGTCAGGCCAGTCAGGCCCTGAGGCATCGCAGCGCCGCTCGGAATGATCCAGACTTCGACGCGCCGGTATTCGGCGTTCTTGTCCGTTTCCTTCACAGCCTGGCCAGCCCGTTCCTTCACGTTCGTCGACGCGCCGCAAAGTGCTGGACGAGGAGTCGCGCTCTGGTCGGTTCCAACAGCCTTCATCTGGATGCGGCTCAGATCCAGCTGCGGGCAAATTCCCTTGCCTGCGCTGAGTACGGCCGCTGCGTTCAGAACGCGCGTCGTATCCAGAGCCAGGGCGGCCTTGCTGCCCTTCTCTTTCTCGTCGCGATGTCCGATCAGAACTACCTTGGCGCCGGGATCGTTCCGCAGCATCGGCGTCAGCTCTTCGAGCAGCAGGCGCTTACCGCAGTTGTTGACCCGTGAGCTCATGCTCTGGAAGACCACGTCGTCGAGTCGGCGCGCTTCCGGATCCAGCGTAACGGTCACCGGAGCAGTCCGTGTGACAGTCTGATTCTTGGCATCCGTTGCAGTTGCTGTGATCGTTACGGCCTTGCTCTGCGACCGCAGGCGGTTGCCCATATCGAAGCCGCTCACGCTGCCCGGATTGAAGTTCGTACCCGTCACGCCTTCACCCGAGTAGCGGATGTTCACCGCGCCACCGCAGGGCGAAGCCGTTGCCACTGCGCGCAGTGCAACCGGACCCGCGGTATATGGCATAGTTGCCGGAGTAACCGTGAAGGTCAGAGTCGGAGGCGTCAGTGCGTTGATTGTGACGTTGGCAGCCGACGAAGTCACCGAAGGATTCGGAACCGTCACGCGGACAGCAACCGAAGCGCCAGCGGCATCCGGCATGTCATAAGTCGTGCTCGTCGCGCCAGCCACCGGCTGTCCGTTTACAATCCACTGATAGGAAGCGTTCCGGCCATTCAGCCCGGCAGCTTCCGCGGTCAGATGATAAGTATGTCCCGACATTGTTGAAAACGGAGCGGAAGTACCCGTCGACGAGTTGCCACTCGCAACCACCGTAACTGCCCGTGAGCCAGTACCCCCAGCCGTCGGCAGGTTGAATGTCTGACCTGTCGCGCCGCCGGCCGGTGTTCCGTTCACCATCCATTGATAGGTCGGATTCGGAAAGCCAGCTGCATTCACCGAAAGTCTTACATCGTCACCCGGGCAAACTGTAGCCTGTGCTCCCGAGATGGTCAGCGCGCCGCCGGTTGCCGCTGGCACATCCACACGCAGAGTCTGCGAAACCAGCGGATTCGGCGGAGGCGGCGGATAGAGATAATTCTCACGCAGAATGACGCCGATACTTGCATAAAGTGAACTGTTCGCACCCTTCGCCGGGATGTAGATCGAGTTCGGGCCGTTGGGACTATCCGGCAGGCCGAAGTGAGTTGCAGGGTTCAATCTGCCGCCAACTTCGAAACGCAGGCCCCACAGCGGGCTGACATAATGCTTCAAACCGACAGCATATGTAATGCCTGGCTCCACCTTCTTCTCCAGCGGGAATGTCGGCTGCACGAAGTTGCCAACCGCCTTCGGTCCCAGCGTGCTGCCCGGAATGTACCAGACGCCAGCCGGACCGCCCAGAATATAGAAGCGATTCTTAGCCGTTCGTGGCTGGAAATGATAAACAAGGTGCAGCGAAATTTCGATGTTCTTCGTCGGTATCGAAGCATACGAGGTCGTCTGACCGAACGGTCTGAGTTCCAGCCGGTTGCTGCCGAGGGTTAGCCCGGCTTCTACCCCTATGTGAGGCGAGACGTCAGCATTGAAGCGCTCCCCGAACAGCCAGCCACTTTTGAATCTGTCCGTATAATTACGCTGGTTACCGCCCTGAAACGCCTGGAACCACTGCCAGCCGAAGAACGGCGTTACGTCCCAGGTGGAATAACCGTAGTCGTCGGATGTCGCGGCAGCCGGCTTGGACGCGCTCGTGGTCTGTGCCATCGCGCTCCCGGTAATGGCCCCGCTGATTACCAGCGCTACCGTCGACCACAACAACACTTGCCGGAATGGCCGGACAAATTGTGACCTCTTCGTCATGAAATTATCTCCCTCTCTCACTTCAAAGCCTATTATCAATCATTTCGGGGTCTGGACGCTATGGGAAGGTGCGGGAAGCTACGTTAGTATTCGCACCAACGGTCGTCTTTTCCGTCCCTTTAGTCCACATCCCGATGCCTGTTGTATACACGCCACGTCTCGGGAACAACGCAAAAAGCGTGTCCGGAGCCGCGGAAAGAACAATTAACGATGCCGGCCCGGCGTTGCTGCCGGCCTCGTCGTCAATCGGCTGCCAGCGCTGGCCGCCGTCGGTTGAAACAAAAATCCGTCCGCCCTGCGAGAGAAATGCCTCGCCGGCCCGGGTCGGGTGAAACATCACAAGGCTGACTGTTTGTGCATCCAGCCCTGAGTGAACTTGTGCCCACGTCTGGCAACCATCCGTCGAACGGAACAGCCCGGTCGGGGTCGCTGCCAGCGCTACTGCGTGATTTCCCGTACCTATACCCGAGGTGCCAAGCATGTCGAATGCCAAACCGTACCAAGATCCTTTTGGCCCTGCATCTCCGCAAGAGCGCCAGGTCTGTCCCGCGTCTTCGCTGACTAAAGCTCCCCATTTGGTCAAAGCCGCCACAAAACCCGCTGATCGCTGAATCGATTGAAAATTGCCGGGCTGAATCCCGTCGTTGGCGACCTTCGCCCACGTGCCTTCAGCCACCGTGCGATATAAGCCTGTCGTCGTGCCCGTCAGCAACACTCCACCGGGCAGTGGCATCAGCGCCGCCACGGGGTACCCATCCCCCGGAGGCTTGCGGATTGTCCAGTGCTGCCCCCCGTCCCGCGATTCGAACAAACCGTGATATCCGGCCGAGTACAGGTGCTTTGGATCGTCAGGAGCGGTCGCCATCTGCACCAACTCGTCTCCGTTGGGTCCCCCGGCGTGCTCCCACCGCGCAGCCAGGTTCTCCGTCCGGTAAGCTCCGCCCGTTCCTGCCTCGTATACGCTGCTCGAGTACAACGCGAGCCCCGCGCCTGACAGCGTCGTGAAATTGCGATTCGTAAACCCGGTATTCGATTCCCTTAGCGTGCTGCCCTCATCGTTCGAAACCATCAGCCCGCCCTGTGTGGAACCGCCCGACGCCGCAAAGAATATCCGCCCATCCAGGCCCGCATCGAACGCCAGTGCCCGCACGCTCGCGGCGCTCACCTTTCGCCAGACATGCCCACCGTTTACTGACTTCAGCAAGCCGTCCGTCGTTCCCGCAAAAACAACGCCTTCGTGTCGCGGATCGAGCGCCACAAAATGCGTTCGGAACGCACCAGTGGGTGTTTCGAGTTTGGTCCAGTGGCCCCCGCCATCCGGGCTGTTATAAACCCCGCTGCAGGCGCTCGCCATCACGTGCTCGGGTTTATCTTTATCTACCTGAATGCTGAATACATCGGAATCGTCGATCATTCCGGTGTGGATCGATTGCCAGGTAGCCCCGCCATCCGCCGTCTTCCACGGCAGATGCGTCGTACCCGCATAAAGAACGTTGCTGTCGCCCGGATGAAACGCCAGCGAAACCACCGGACGTATCTCGGTATCTTCCTTTGGTGAAATCAGCTTCCAGTCAGCCCCGGCATCACGCGAGAGAAATACTCCGGTCGATGTTCCAGCCGCAATCACAGAATCGTCACCCGGCCACAGCGCGAGGGACCACACGCCAATGCCCTCAGTGCCAGGCAACAACTTCCAGGAGTTGCCGCCATCTGTTGTCTTATAGACTCCCGAAACCCGGCCAATTTCGCTCTCGACCCCCGCATACCAGGTTTGGGGAGACTTGGGGTCCACTTCCAGCGCGTGTAAAACGCCTGCAAATTGTGCAGGAAACGGCAAATATGTCCATGATGCCGCACCGTTTTCTGAGGAAAAAAGCAACCCGTTACGCGCCGCGCCAATGACGTGACCCTTAGCCCCGGGAATGGCGCGCACAATGTCCGCGTCGCCGCCAAAAGGACCTGTGGCCAGCCAGGATGCGGAAATCGTAAACGGAAAGAGGATAAACGCAGCCAGTGCACCAACCACAATCGGTCTGCAGCCCGCCGCTAATCCCACAAATTTATAATGCCACGGAAGTCCTGACTTATCAATAAGATTAAGGTTTTTTCAGCACTTTTGGACTGCAAAATTCAGGTGACTGGCGAAATCCACTTACCGAAACGTGACTGAAAGGAGCGGCACTCGAATTTCCTGATCCTCAACAAATTTCTTGCAAAGACAACCACGTCCATAGTAGATTAACAAACAAGAATAGTCCTTGACCCAAATACTGCTTCCCAAACTAACCAAACTCGAACTCCAGATCATGGAAGCGCTGTGGACCCGAGGCGCGTGTTCCGTTCGCGAAATCCAGGAATCCTTTCCGGAAAAGAAGCGCCCGGCCTACACGACAATCCAGACAACCGTCTATCGCCTCGAAGTCAAAAAAGCCCTGCGGCGCACTAGAAAAATTGCCACCGCGCTGATTTTCGAGGCCGCCATCTCAAGAGAAGCGGCCCAGCGACGTCTGATCGATGAATTGATCGGCCTGTTCGGCGGCCGCAGCCGGCCAATCATGGCGCATCTCGTCGATTCCGGCACGCTCAGCCTTGACGACATTCGCGAAGCCGAACAGTCCCTCCTGAAGCTGGCTGGAGAAAGGGAGAATCCGAAATGAACGCTACAGCCCTGTTCAATCACCTCTGGCAATCCACCGCGTTCGCCGCGATCGCCGGTCTGCTAACCCTCGTGCTGCGTAATAATTCCGCAAGGGTTCGCCACGCGCTGTGGTTCGCCGCTTCCTTAAAATTCCTGCTCCCGATTTCTATCCTGATGACTCTCGGCGGTCACATCTCGCTGAAAGCGCCCGCGCCACAAACCGTGGCAGTCGTCACTTCCGCAATGGACGAACTCAGCCAACCTTTCAGCACTCCCCTGCTTTTCAACGCGCCCGCGCAACCACCGGCGCGAAATCCCCTGCCCGCTGTCGGCCTCGCTATATGGCTTCTGGGGTTCCTCGGAATCACCTGCTCGTGGATCGTACGCTGGAGGCGCATCCGGACAGTCGTCGGCTCCGCCAGCCCGCTGCCACTCGAAATTCCGATAAAAGCCCTCTCCTCACCCACCCTGCTTGAACCAGGCATCTTCGGAATTCACCGCCCCATACTGATTCTCCCCGCAGGCATCGAAAACCGTCTCACGCCACAACAATTGCAGGCAGTGATCGCCCACGAACTCTGTCACGCCCGCCACCGCGACAATCTGATCGCGGCGATTCACATGTTCATCGAGACCGTTTTCTGGTTTCACCCGCTCATCTGGTGGATCGGCAAGCGCATGCTCGAAGAACGCGAGGGCGCCTGTGACGAAGAGGTGCTGCGTCTCCGCAACGAACCGCGCACCTACGCCGAAGGCATTCTCAACGTCTGCAAACACTACGCCGAAACACCTCTGCCCTGCGTTTCGGGAATCACTGGACCCAACCTCAGAGAAAGAATCGAGGCAATCATGGCCAATCGCACGATCTTTAGCTTGAACACTGGCCGAAAACTCTTGTTATGGAGCGCCCTCGCACTGGCCGTCGCGACGCCGATCGCCATAGGCCTCGTGAACTCGTCGCGGCTGGATGCTCAGACAACGTCGCCAAATCCCTTTTCGTTCGAAGCTGTATCGATAAAACCCTTCGCTCCGTCGGACAGCGCCGGTCTTACCTTACCGACCGGCTATCCCAACGGAAGATTCGTCGCGAAGTGGCCCCTGATCGGCCTGCTTTCCTTTGCCTGGCGGTTACCCCTCAATCCCAGCGTCCGGCTCGTCGGAGTTCCTGCCTGGGCTTCGCAGTTTTATGACGTGGAAGCCACCAGCACGATTCCGGCCGACCTCTCTACGCTGACACGCGAAGATCGCATGAGACTCATGGTGCAGACAATGCTGGCTGATCGTTTCCACCTCGCGATGCACCGCGAATCGAAAGAGATGCCGGTCTACGCGCTCGTCTCAGCCAAAGGCGGGCCGAAGCTGCAGCCTGCCGATATCGCGGAAAAAGATTGCCCCGATGTGTCCGCGAACCCGCGCTCGCCTTCCATCACTGTCCCTGACATGTGCCACCAGCTCAACGGCGGTCAGGGCCGCGGGATCCACGCGCGCGCCGTCACCATGTCGGACCTGGCGACCTTCATCGAGAACTGGACCGATCGTCCCCTCCTGAACAAGACCGGAATCACCGGGCTGTTCAGGATCGAAACGAAAGGCTGGCAGCCAATGAATCCCAATGATCAGCCGCCCCCCGGCGCGAACACGGAAGACAGACCGTCACTCTACGAGATCTTCGACCAACTGGGCTTGAAAATGGAATCGCAAAAGGATAAAGCGGAAGTCTACGTCATCGACCACATCGAGAAACCCACAGCCAATTGAAAGTTGGGCACGCACTCGTGCGTGCCCAACTTCCCGCTTGACACGCCGCCAACCAGGTGCTAACGTACCAGCATGTGCTAACTCACTAGCACATTGAAAGGCAGCCCACATGCCCGAAGACGCCGGAATTCAACTCGGCCGCCGAGAGCGCCAGATCGTCGAGATCCTCTATCGCCTCGGCAAAGCCAGCGTAGCGGAAGTTCGCGCCGCGCTCCCCGACCCGCCCACTTACTCCGCAGTCCGCGGCATGCTGGCCCTGCTCGAAGACAAAGGACACGTCAAGCACCGCCGAGACGGCATGCGCTACGTCTATACGCCGGTGATTGCTCCGAATAAAGCGAGGCAATCCGCACTCCGCCACCTCGTATCCACATTCTTCGAAGGCTCCACGCTGGCAGCCGCAGCGGCACTCCTCGAAATGTCCGACGATAATCTGTCACCCGACGAAAGAAAACATCTCTCGGCTCTACTGGCCCGCAGTGAAAAGGAAGGACGGTAAAAGAAATGACCCAGCCACTCGAAGGTCTCTCCGCATTCGTCGAAGTATTCTGGAAATCCGGCATCGTACTTGGCCCGGCTCTCTGCCTCAACGGACTCCTGCGGAACAAATCCGCAGATCTGCGCCGCCTGGTTCTCTCAACATCAATCCTCGCGCTGTTCGTGGCCGCGATAGCAATGCCTGCCCTGCCCCGCTGGGCCACTACAACGCCAGCCTGGTTCCGGACGCAAAGCCGTGTGGTCCAGCCAACCGTCAATTCACCGGCACCCGTCGCATTCCCGTTTGAAACAAACGTCGCACAACGACCGCAACCGGGCCAGCCGCATCAGCCGATATTTCGCTTACCACCAATCATTCCATCGATCTGGATCCTCGGCACATTGCTCTTCCTCACCCGATTCGCAACCAGCCTGCGTGGCCTGCGCCGATTACGGAACGCATCTGACCCCGTGACGAACGGCGATCTCCTGATGCAAGTCAACCCCAACGTCACATTACTGCAAAACGAAACCGTAACCGCGCCAGTGACCTGGGGGATTCTGCGTCCCGTCATCCTGCTGCCAACGGCCTTCGAACATTTGCCGGCGGAATCCCGCAACACAGTCCTCTGCCATGAATCCGCACACATTCGCGCTCACGATTTCACCATGCGTACACTAGCGGAAATCGCGCGCGCCGCACTCTGGTTCCAGCCACTGATCTGGATCGCCCGCAGACAATTGCGGATCGAACAGGAACTCGCCTGCGATAACCATGTGGTTGCATCGGGCAACAAGCCCTCGACCTATGCGAAGCTTCTGATGAACTGGAGCAGCAAACTTCCCATGCCGGAGGCTCTCATAGCAGTCGGCATGGCGCAACGAAGTTGCCTGAAGCAGCGCCTGTACGCCCTGCTCGCTCCTGATACCAGACGCGAAGCCCTCTCCGCCTCCTTCATAACCGCTACTCTGTTGATTGGAATCGCAGCAGCCTTGCCATTGGCCGCCCTCGACTTTGCGACCCCGCCACCACCGCCCGCGCCAGCACCACCCCAGGTAGTACACGCTGTTCAGCCTCCCCTCCCTGAAGCGCCCATTGAGTTGGCCCAACTGGCCCCTCCACCACCGCCAACTCAGCCGCCAGCAATCCCGCGACCCGCCGACGCCCCATTCGTTCCCGCGCCACCGCCCTATCAGGCGACCACGAACCTTGTGCAGGTAGATGCGCAAGTGTTCGACCAGAATGGCAAAGTCATTGAAGGACTCAAAGCCGATGACTTCGCCCTCACTGAAGACGGCAAGCCGCAAGCCATCAGCATCTTCGAATTCCAAAAGCTGTCCGACACGCCACTGGGAAGTTACTACGTCATCGGCTACTACTCAACGAATCCGAAGTCCGATGGAGGTTATCGAAAAACCGGACTCACCCTGAAATCCGACCCCACAGCCAAACTGGATTTCCGCGCCGGTTACTACGCTACCAAGAGTTCGCCCCCTGCCTTCATCGTCGACGGAGTCACCGACATGAACGCCGGAACCCGAACAGCGTTTCCGGTAATAACCTCCAAAATTGACCCGGAATACTCGGAACAAGCCCGCAAGGCAAAGTATTCCGGAACGGTCACGCTTGACGTCGGAGTAGATGCCGAAGGGCGAGTAACGAGCCTGAGAGTAATCAAGAGCCTCGGCATGGGCCTCGACGAAAAGGCCATGGAAGCCGTGACCAAATGGAAATTCCAGCCGGGCACCCAGGACGGCAAACCCATCCCCATGCAAACCCGCATCGAAGTAATCTTCCGGTTGCTCTGATCGGCCCGACGCGGAAAACACGCTAAACTACGGGGAACCATGCGCCTCCTGGCTTCCCTCTTATTCCTCGCCTCGGCCCTCGCGGCCCAAACGAAATCTCCCCTGCGTTTCGAGATCTCCTGGCCCAAACAACAAGACGGCCACATAGTCCTGATCATCTCCACGGCACCCGGCGAACCGCGCAACGCAGTCAGCGAATCCCTAACCACCCAACAAATCTTCGGCACAGACGTCGACAACTCCAGTTCCACAGCAATCGACAGCGCAACCCTCGGCTATCCGCGCGCCTCACTCAACCAAATCCCCGCGGGTGACTACACAATTCAGGCCGTCCTCAACATCTACGAAACTTTCCACCGCTCCGACGGCCACACCGTCAAACTCCCCATGGATCAAGGCGAAGGCCAGCACTGGAACCGCAAACCCGGCAACCTCTACAGCGAACCACTGAAACTCCACATCGACCCGGCGTCCTCCACCCCAATTAAAATAGCCCTCACAAAAACCGTCCCCGCGACCGACCCGCCACAGGACACGAAATACATCAAACACATCCGCATCCAGAGCAAACTCCTCACCGCATTCTGGGGCCGCCCCATGTATCTCGGCGCCATCGTCCTCCTGCCCGATGGCTTCGACGAACACCCTGACGCCCATTACCCCGTCCTCTATTCACAAGGACACTTCCAGTCAACATTCACCAAATTCCAAACCGAGCCGCCAGCCCCGGGTGGCCGCGGAGGAATTTATTCCTACCGCCTCTATCAGGACTGGACCAGCGGCCGCCTCCCCCGCATGATCATCGTCACCACGCAGGACGCCAACCCCTTCTACGACGATTCCTACGCCGTCAACTCGGCCAACGTTGGCCCCTACGGTGACGCGCTCACACAGGAACTCTATCCGGCCATCGAAAAACAATTCCGAGGCATCGGACAACCGTGGGCTCGCACACTCTACGGCGGCAGCACCGGCGGTTGGCGCGCAATGGCGCTGCAGGTTCTCTATCCGGATTTCTTCAACGGCTCCTGGATTTTCTGCCCCGATCCCATCGACTTCCATGCCTACGCCATGGTCGATCTTTACAAAGACGACAACGCCTTCTTCGCAAAAAGCCAGTGGAAGCAGGTCCCAATCCCGATGATGCGCGAATCCGACGGCACCATCAGTTCCGATATGGATGACGCCATCCGCTTCGAACTCGTTCTCGGCACGCACGGCCGCTCCGCCGAACAATTCGACATATGGCAAGCAGTCTATAGCCCGGTCGGCGAAGACGGTTACCCACAAGCAATCATCGATCCCACAACCGGAGCCATCAATCACAAAGTCGCCGACTACTGGAAGGAGCACTACGATCTCGACTACATCATGCAGCGCGATTGGAAAACGCTCGGTCCAAAACTGGCCGGCAAACTGCATTTCGCAGTAGGCGAACTCGACACCTACTATCTGGAGCGAGCCGTCCATCTGACGCAGCAGTTTCTCGATGGAACCCGCGAACCAGGCAAAGGCCCCTACGCGGACGCAACATTCGACTTCGCCCCCGGCCGCCCACACGGTTACACGGGCGATTCATTTCTCCCGCAAGCCGTAGCCAACGGAACCCTCGAACAACGAATGCTGGCGGCCACTCTGGACCGAATTCTGAAAACCGCCCCCCAGGGCGCCGACAACAAAAGCTGGCGCTACTAGCGTCACGCCTGGACTGCTGAGGCGTGTATCGCGTCGCGCTACAATAAGTGTTGATACTCGGCTTCCGTCATAAGGGCCTGAAACGGCTCTTCGAAAAGGATGACCCGACTGGCATTCGCCCCGATCTGCGCGACAAGGTCCGGACCATCCTGGCGCAACTCGATGATTCGGAAACGATAGAAGATATGCGGCTAACCAGTTTCAATCTTCATCCCCTGAAGGGCGATATGAAAGGCTATTGGTCTGTTACCCGTCAGGGCCAATTGGCGAATTATTTTCCGCTTTACCGCCGGGCATGCAGATGATGTCGAGTTGGTCGATTACCACTAATTTCAACAAGGAGAACCCAATATGCCCATGAAAAATCCGCCCCATCCCGGTTTGTCAGTTCGGCTCAATTGTCTTGAACCCTTTTCTCTCTCTGTGACTGAGGGTGCAAAGATTCTCGGAGTGAGTCGCACAACTTTATCCCGCCTCATCAACGGTCAGGCAGGTGTATCACCCGAAATGGCAATCCGCCTGGCAAAGGCCTTTGGGGCCACCCCCGATGTCTGGATTCGCATGCAGGCATCCTGGGATCTGGCCCAGGCTCGCCGGCGCGAGGCGGATATAGATGTGCGGCGCTACCAACCTGCGTCCCAGCCGCTGCGGGCTTAACAACCAGGCAGACATTTCCGGCACCGGGTAATCTGTACCAACCTTCAACCGCCCAATCAGCCGTAAAACATACGGAGAAACGGTGGCAAATCGGCCGCGGAAACCCTGTCAAACAAAATTGATGCTAGACTAAATCGGCATGAAGTGGCTCTTCGCCTCTCTCCTGCTGCTCCTCCAGGCGCCCACCTATCCACCACCCTACCCGCGGCCTGGAGTCACAAAGCTGATCGACAACGATCGCGTTCTCGTTTGGGATGTGTCCTGGCCCAAAGGCGACACCGCGCCTCCAATGCATCGTCATCCGTTCGATATGACCGGCATCTATTACTGGCCCGGAGACCGCAACATTACTTCCCTGAACGGCATGAAGCGCACCGTGAGCACAAAGGCCGGTCAGATTCAATGGCTCCTCAAAGGAACCGCCCATATCGAAGAAGGCGCAAGCGAAGATCCCTTGCGTGCGGTCATGATTGAACTGAAGGGTGATGGTCCGTGGGGCCATGCGACTGAGTCATCCGATGCACCGGCATTCACCTCCTCTTCATTGCTGCTCGATAACAATCGCGTAACCGCAACCGCATACAGCCGCCCTTCGTCTGTTAGTGTCCGCCACTATCACAGGCTGGATACGGTGGTCGTGTTCACGAAGGATCACGCCAGCCGCGCGATTTTCGTTCCGGCCGGAAAAGCCCATGACGACGAAAGCATGGCGTCAGAGGACACTGTCACGGTGTTCGAATTCAAATAACGAAGATCATGTTCCAGGTCGCTCCACGCAAACGCAGCGCTCTCCTCTTCTTCGCTATTCCGCTACTGTTCGCGGCACCCCTCTTCGCCGGATTACTCACAGTCACAGTCCGCGACCCCGGCAAAGCCCAGGTCCCTGACGCCGCTGTATCCGTGCTTTCCCAAATCCCACCCACGCAGGATGAAAACATTCCCCGCAGACGCATCACCGATGCCACCGGCCGCGCCACCTTCGATCAACTTCAGCCCGGCCCTTACCGTGTGACCGTAACGAAAGAAGGGCTAGCCGTCTGGGATGGTCCAGTCACGATTGGAACTCGTACTTCCGACCTCCAGGTCGCCCTCAAACTCGACCCCGTTGTCGCCTCTGCCGAAGCCTCAACCCGCCGCTCTTCCTTGCTCAACTCCGATTCCAACTACCAAACCCTCCGCACCGGCAAACTTATCCGCGTCTACGGCGTTTCGAATCTTGTAATGCAACGTGACGCCGGCACCTTCACCTTCCGCGCTGGATCGTTCAGCTTCCTCCCTCCGGTGCTCGGCCACGTCACTACCGGAGTCTTCATCGGCGAAGGCAATTTCCAGCTCAAACCCGAGCCTGGCAGCTTCGAAGCAACACACCTCCACCGAATGATGGACTCAGACTCAATAAACGAAGACTTCACTGCCCTGGTCGTCTTCTTCAGCGATTCCACTTTCGATGAAATCAAAGAACACTCGACTCTCCTTGACGAAACCCCGCAACGTCACGAGGAAGCTCTGAAGCGAGTCAGAAACATCCTCGAAACCCGCCACTTTCCAAACTCGGATCCCTCGGCCCCGCCCTTGTCTCTCCTCGAGCGCCTCCTCAATTACGAGGACATCCCCAACCTCGACGCCGAGGTTCTCGCCGAACTCTACAACGGTGCTCCCGCCAATGGCGACACCGCCGGTTCCTTCCGCGCGTTCATCAACGGCCGCAAATATTCTGACCTTCGCTTCATCCTGAACCCGCACGGAGCTATGCCGATGCTCCTCGCGCCCGAAGAAGTAGCAGTCCTCAACTTCAACCCGAACAGCAATCACGACGGCATCTGGTATCTCTCCCACACCGTGCGCGAACTCCAGTCTGGTCGCCTCGATTCGAAACCCGACTCAAAGGAAGACAAGCGTCTCCTCGCCACTACCCACTACAAACTCGAACCCGTAATCGGCAGCCTGCGCCTCTTCGGAACCCAGCCCGATCTCACCGCCACCTGTAATCTGACTTTCCGCGCCAACGAAAGTGGTGTCCGCATGGTGAAGTTCGATTTGTTCCCAGACCTCGAAGTCTCCCGAGTAACCTGGAACAACCAGGAGATCCCCTTCATCCAGGAAGGCAAAACCCACGATGGTTCCTTCTACCTCCAAATGCCGGAAGTCCTGACCAAAGATCGCGACTACAACATCACCTTCGAATACGGCGGCGTCATCCTGAAGAACTGGTACGGCAACATCCCAGGTGCGTGGGCTTGGTATCCCATGCCGGCAGGCTCAGCCAACCGCGCGACCTACGACCTGATCTACCACGTCCCCCAGGGAGGCGCGTTCCTCTCAGTCGGCAAAAACATCGGCCAATCCAAAGACGGCTCACGCATCATTTCGCAGTGGACCATCGACGTCCCGATCCGTAAGGCCGACTTCCACTGGCTGGATAGCGCAACCCTCGATTCCGAAATCGAAGAATCCACAAAGACGCACATGTCGCTCTATTCATCCCTGAAAGGTTATGGCATTGTGCCTCCTTCGCGGAACTATATGTTGGGAGATTTCGGCAACGCGATTCGCCTCTTCACAACATGGTTCGGCAAGTCGGCCTACTCCGATCTCTCCATGCTGGTGCAAACCCCCGGGCCAACGGGTGCACCGTTCGGCTCGATTCCAGGAGTTGTCTTCTCACCGACGGTTCTGATGGCAGGCTCCGCTTCAGTCAGTTCCCAGGTCGGCATAAGCCTGCGTCCCGAGATACGGCCGATACTCGACGAAGGTTTTTCCCGGTTCGTCGCGGCCCAATGGTGGGGCCACTCCCTGAGCCCCGCCAGTTTCCACGACCTCTGGCTGGTGGTAGGCCTCACCAGCTTTTCCGGCACCGTATACGATCTTGCGGTCCCGGCCCTCGGCAGTGACTCCTTCAAAAACCATTGGGTAACCGCTCGCGAGTCGCTTCTCTCGGGCACACGCCAATCAACACCCAGACCGAACGACGCCGGGCCGCTTTGGATGGGATTCCTGAACGATACCCCCGTGACGCCCAAAGTTCCTGGCATCCTCAACAGCGCAAAAGCCCCGTATGTCATCCAGATGCTGCGAGCCATGATGTGGGATCCGCAAACTCTGGACCGCGATTTCCAGACCATGCTGCAAGACTTCGTCGCCACTTACATAAACCACTCCGTCTCAAGCGAGGACTTTCAATCGATTGTGGAAAAACACATGAAACAACCGATGGATTGGTTCTTCAACGAATGGCTGCACGGAACCGACATTCCCAGTTATCGCCTCGAATACTCCTACAGCGGAACGCAACTGGAAGGCAAACTAACCCAGAGCGGTGTCTCACCTTCATTCCGCATGCCTGTACCGATCTTCGCCCAAATCGGAAACAAGCACTACCGCATCGACGTCGTCCCGATGCAGGGTAATTCCACCAGCGAATTCCACGCCACTCTGTCCGCGCACCCCGACAAAATCCTGCTGAACGCAAACGACGATCTGCTGGCTGACAAGATCGAAATCATCTCCCCAAAGCAATCAACACATTAACCCGTGGGGCCTGGCTTCTGCCCTGCGGTTGGGAACCTGGCTTCCGGCCTTCTGTCCGACCCCGGTAACAGTACTACTGAACGAAAACAGTAATACCTCCCCGTTTTCAAAAAGGGCAATGGCGCATTTTTCCGCCAATGGCTATGCTGTGTTGTCTACTCCGGCATTTGCAGAAGCGAAGTTTGCGGGAGCTTCCGGACTCCACATGCAAAAACCCCGCCAATAAGGGGCGGGGTCTGCACAATCTACGGGGTAGAGAGGAGGTGCTTCTATGTACCTTCTGATGTTACTCGTTAGTTTCGTAAAGAGACTACGGCGGCTCGGTATCAAAATCGACTTCTGGTTTTGATTCCTGACCGATGCAGGCTGGTGATCGCTTCACTAGCCTCCACAACATCAACTTACCACATTTCCCCCTAATCCCCCTCCGAAATCGGCGTCACCCCATCCCGATGCAAATCCAGTGTAAAAATCGCAGGTTCCGCAGCTTCCTCGAACTGCAACACGCCCTCCGGCGACGCCGCCAACCGTGCCGCACTCCACCGCGCCGCGATCGCCAGCGCCAGCATCAACCCCGCCGCAGCCCCATACCAACCCGCATTCCCAAACGAATCCCGCTCCAGTTTCACCGCCTCGATCATCACCGTAAACACCAGCAGCGAACACAGCAAAAACGAAATATTGAAATTCGATTTCCCCGGGAGGTACGAGCACGTGAACGGCAGCTTCTGTCTCCCATGCAGCCCGACCTCCGCCAAAGCCGATCCCAGCAGCGCCATCAACAACAGGTGCTGCGCCGCCACCCGCCAACCCCAAAGCGAAATCAGCAGCGGCGCCGACAACAGACAAACTGGCGCCACTGAAAGCGCATAAAACGCCCGCCGCCGCGCAACCATGCACCGCGATCCGTCAGGCAACGGCATAATCCGGAAAATCCAGTTCGCGCGCATATCCGTAGGCATTGAAAACACCACGCGTATTCCCGCCAGGCAAACAATCATGATCATGATCGTGGCGCAGAGCGGCCCCAACTGGACCGCCTCACCAATCACTCCCGCAGCCTGATCCGAGCGCCGGAACAGAATCGCAGTAGCAAACCCCAACCCCAGATACAAAGCCAGCAACAACCGATGCTGCCGGCTTCTCAAAATCGTCCGGATACTGAACTGACCAACCGCCGTTGCAAATCCATTTCCAAATCCTGGCAGCCAGCTTCGTCCACCCACCGCGGGCGCGATATCCGGCTCTTCCACAATCTTGCGCATCGTCCGCAGATAGGCCAGCGTATACGCCGAGCCAGTAGCGCCGAACGCAACCGCCATCCCAATCCATGCCCGAGTCGCCAGCTCCGGCAACGCAGGCGACCCATTTAGTTGCTGAAACAATCCCAAAAACCAATACGACGGCGACCATTCCAGATAAGCCGAGTTCTGCCGAATAAGCAGCGCCCCCGGCGACACCAGCTTCGGCTCCAGAAAGAACGCACCCACGAAAATTCCAAACGCCGCCATCTGCATATACGACGACAGCCGCAAAAAGTACTTCCTGGGCAATAACTGCGCCGCCAGTCCCTGTGCGCCCAATACACAACAATAAATGAAAGCTCCCGCAGCGAGCATCGTGCCCCACCATGCCGCAAACTCACGCAGAAATCCCCAGCCCCCCCCGCCGCCAGCCGGCACCAGCACTGTGTTCAGCGAGATCGCGCGCTCCCCCGCCAACCGGCCGCGCACATGTTCCGCCAGCACGCTGGCAAACTGAAACATGTCCGGTCCCGCATTCGTCAGCACCACCACGGCATACTGCCCCTGCGGACTGAAAAGCGCGTCGCTCGTATATCCGGCCGTTCCCCCGTCATGCTCATAAATTCCGTGATCGGCGTCGTATGCCCACGCGAGCGCGATGTCGGCGCCCGGACCAATTTGTCCTCGCAGCTTGTGTGTGTCTTCGATCGCAGCGCGCAGTTCGGTCTTCTCCTGATGCAGATTCGCCGCAAGATAGCGCAGCATGTCGCCGGCTGTGGATTTGATCGCCCCCGCTCCCGCCAGTACGCCCAGATCCATCGTCCCCACCGGAGCATCCAGCCCACTGTACCCCTGAATCAGCCGCTTCTCCTGCGCGTCAGATAGCGTCACCACCGTGTCGGGCATGCCAAGCGGCCCGGTAATCCGATTCACCAGATCCTCGTAGCCAACTCCCGCGCGATTGGCCAGCGCGTGGCCCAGCAGTCCGAACCCCAGGTTGCTGTACTGGAATGTGACATACGGAGATTTCCCCGCCCCCCAATACCGCAGAAAAGCGTAGAGATCATCCGCACTGTAACCCGCATACGCATCGCGCATGTTCCCCGGATGCAGGTTGTTCGGAACCGGCGGCAAACCCGAGCGATGCGTCGCCAGATCCAGCAAAGTCATATCCGGAGCGTCCGGATGCCGCACCGTATCCGGCGGCAATAACTCGCGGACCGGTTCATCGAGCCGCGCCTTCCCGGCCTCCACCATCTGAGCCAACGCCAGCCCGGTAAACGTCTTCGTGATCGACCCGATCTCGAAGATGGAATCCGGTTTCGCCGCGCCATAAGCAAAGACCCGCTGCTCGCCGTTCTTCCACACTCCGACGACCGCCCCCCTGCCCTGTTGCAGCGCCTTTGCAAGATCTTTCCCGAGAACCGGCCCAACTCCCGAAGCGCTCAGCGGCTCCATCGCACTGTCATAAGCGATGGAAGGGGCGATCGTGGCGGCGTGATAATTATTCAGCGACATCGGCCAGACAAACCCGCTCGCACAATGCAATGCCGCGACAGTCAGCCCCAAAGCCGTCCCCACGGCTGCAATCTTCGCGAAGAAAACGGTCCTTGATCGGATCGGCAGCGGCGCCAGCACCATCACATCGCGCTTGTCCGGAAACGTGGAATCCCAGCTGAGGATCGCAAACAGCCCGACCACCAGCATCGTTACCGCAATCATGAAATGGACACCGCTCCACTCCAGGACCAGCCCCGCGCCGCCAACCCCCGCAAGAATACACAGGCAGAGGCTGATAAAGATCAGCAACGCGGCAAACTGGCCGAACAGTTTGTCCATGTCGCCCTTCGCATCAGCGGACAGCAATTCCAGGTCCACCATACGAAACAAAAATTGCCGGTAAAGTATCCGAAACTGACTGTCTTTCATGTAAAGTAGGCCTTCGGCCTGCGCCTTTCTGACCAACCCTAACCCGCAATCAAATCCGCAATCTCCCGCGACAATGCCCCGGTATCCTGCTCCACGGCCAACTGCGAGAAAATCCTCTCCAGCGTAGGCAACTCCATCAAAGTCCGCAGATTCTCAATCGAATCGTCCGCCACCAGTTTCCCGCGATGCAAGATCACAATCCGCGACGAAACTCTTTCCACCGTCTCCAGTTCATGCGAACTAAACAAAATCACCTTCCCCCGCGCTGCCAGTTCCTGTATCAAACTCCGCAGCACCAGCCCGGTCCCCACATCCAGCCCCGAAAACGGCTCATCCAGCAAAATCAATTTCGGATCATGCAGCAACGCCGCCGACAGCAACACCTTCTGCCGCATTCCCTTTGAATAAGATGAAACCGGAACATGCCGGTCGCCATGCAATGAAAAAAGCCGCAGCAGCCCGTCGATCTTGGCGGCCGTGGCCTTCCCGGGCAAACCACGCAACTGTCCCACCATCACGAGATATTCCAGCCCGGTGAGATGCCCATACAGATGCGGCTCCTCCGGCACATATCCCATCCGCTGCTTCCAGGCAATCAAATCGCGTCCGATCGGAACCCCGTCAAACAGAATCTCCCCGGACGTCATCTCCAACAGTCCGGTAATCATCTTCATCGTGGTGGATTTCCCCGACCCGTTCGGCCCCAGATATCCGGTGACTTCTCCAGGCCGAGCGCAAAACGAAACCCTGTCAACGGCAAGGGTCCCAATAAATCTCTTGGAAACATCCCGCAATTCGAGCACTAATCCTCCCTTCCACTGAAATCAAGCACCTCACGGATTGACATGTGGGGCAGGTTGGTAACCTGCCGGCGCGCCCCAAGCCGCGCGGTCCTACACACTCTGATCCTCCGGTCGCCGCAGCCAGGCAAGTAAAAGCGCCAAGCCCATCAGAACAGCCGTAACCCGGGCAAGCCCTGGCACATGCAATACCCAAACATTAATCGCCGTAGCGCCAAGCATGATCGCCGAAATCTGCAATGCCGCCCAAAACCGCGCCTGCGGGATCAGCAACCCGACCGCCCCCATGACCTCCAGCGCCCCCGTAACAAACCGAAACCACTGCCCGAATCCGATCATGTCAAACTCTTTCACTGCACCCTGCACGCCGATCAGCTTCATCCCCCCGACAAACACAAACAGAAGCGCAAGGAAACCAGTCAGAACCCAACCGATAACTTTTTTCATATTCTGTAATCCGCCACACCCTATGTAGCATGCTACTATCGACTAGTCAAGTAGAATTCTACATAGGTATAATGCAGCCATGCCCGCGGAACTGAAACTCTCGCATACTGCGGCGATGATCCTCAAAGCCATCGACGCCGGACACATCTACGGCTTCGGCGTGATGGAGGTAACCGGCCTGCCCAGCGGCACCGTCTATCCAGCTATGCGGCGTCTGGAACGCGACGATCTGATCCGGTCGAAATGGGAAAAGCAATCCATCGCCGATGAAGGCCAGCGCCCTCCCCGCAAATATTACAGCCTGACCGCATCCGGACGCGCAACGCTCGAAGCCTCTCAAAAGCGTTATCCCCTGCTGGCGAAGCTGATCCCCGCCTCCTTTGATACGGAGAAGGTATGAATCGGGCTGCCCTGCATCGTGCACTCCTTCGCGGCGCATCGTTACTTCTGCACCAGCACCAGCGCGCCGAATGGCTGGCCGAATGGCGGTCGGAACTCTGGCACGCCGAACAGGACTCCCCCGGCGCGAAGGTCACTGCCAGTTGTCTGGGCGCGTTCCGCGACGCCTTCTGGCTCCGGCGTCATGGGCCCATCCGCCGTTCCTGGAATCTGCTCCACCTGGATACTCCCGCGCCGCCCGCAATATCCGAACCCGCTCCCGAATGGATGCTCCTCGAATCCCCCGTCTGGTGCCTTTCGGTTCTGACGCTCCTTGCCGCGACGGCATTTTATGTGGCTCTCACTTTGCCCACATCCCGCAACGTGATTCTCGCCTCTTCGTATCCCGACGAGCGTAACCTCGTCATACTGGATTTCGACAGAACCGCCAAAGCGAACGCGAGCGGCTTATTCAATCCTTTCCCCTCGATTCCGCTCGGAGAGTTCAGCGCCCTGAAAGAGAGTTTCGGCAATCGCTTTGCCGGACTCGCATTCTATTGGCCGATCCAGATGCGCGCGGGAACGTCGCATCTCAACATCGCGCGGACCAGCCCCGAACTTTTTCGCCTTCTGAATATTCCGCTTCCTGCAATGCGCCCGCACGAATCGTCGCTGCTGTTGAGCCGTGCGGCATGGCATAAGCACTTCGCGGACGATCCTCACCTCATCGGACACCGCATTCAGTTGAACGGGCAATCCTCATTCGTCTCGGGAATTCTTTCCGAAAGCCAATGGACCCTCTCCTCCAATCTGGATGGCTGGCTGGTCGAGGATGAAACCGCGATCTCCTCACTCCCGGCGGACGCTCAGGGCTTCGCGCTGGCGCGTCTGAGCGGCACGCCGCCAACCGTTAACGCCGCATCCGGGCGACTCAGTTTTGTCGCGCTGCCAGACCACGGTCGGTGGCCAGTCTTTCGCTTTCTGTTGTTTGAGTTCTGCTTCGGTTGCCTCCTCCTTCCGATCACGACCTCGCTCTTATCATTGGGCGACTACCCCCGCGCAATGCCGGCCCGCTGGCTCTTCCTCGGCGCCAAGACTATCCTGGTATTCCTGATCGTGCTCCTCAGCGTGCTGGATCTTGCCAGCCTTTGGGGCTCAATTGAACCCGGCATTTTCGGCCTCACAGCTTTTGCCGCATTGTTTGCGATGCGTTGGGTGATCCGGGATCAGCAGCGTCGCTGTCCGGTGTGTCTGAGACTGCTGGCGAATCCGGTCCGGATCGGCCAATCGTCTCACATACTCCTGGAATGGCACGGCACTGAACTCATTTGCCTGCGCGGACACGGTTTGCTGCACATTCCGGAACGGCCAACCATCTGGTTCACCCGTCAGCGATGGATGGATCTCGGTCCCTCCTGGAACGAACTGTTCTCCGATATCCGCGCCAACTGAAGTCCAGTCTCTATTCTGAGCCGCGACCGCAAACTGGCGCTTTGGCCAGCGAGGGAGACAAGAGCACCGCAACATCACGTATATACTGAGATTCCGAAAGGCGGGATTCAGGATGCTGGCCAACCGCACGATGAAAGGTCTTGGATGAAATTCAGCATTCCGATTTACCAGTGGCTGATAATGACGGGACCAGTGACACTTCTCGTGGCGGTCCTGTTCGCCGCAGTCGGCGGAGCCAAACTGGTCGGCAATTCCGGTATGGTCCAGGAGTTTACGCAAATCGGAATCGGGCAATGGTTTCGCTACCTCACCGGTATTCTGGAAGTCAGCGGCGCTGTTGGGGTCCTGATCCCGCAATTCCGTTTCCCCGCCGCGCTGCTGATTGCAGCTGTCATGGCAGGGGCGACGGTAGCGAATTTGTTCCTCCTGCACATACTCGCTTTGGCGGGACTCACCGCTGCCCTGTTCGCTCTCCTGCTAAGTCTCGCGTGGCAATGGCGGCCCGCCGCTAAAGCGGACCACCAACACTAACCGAAGCCTTATCGGCAGCATTCAGAAGCCTTCTATGGAACATTGCGCAAACGCGGTGTCTGGACTGAAATGACCGTCGATCGGAAATCATCTATTTCGACAGCCTGCATCGTACTGGCAGTCACGTCGTCATTCTCGCGTGCTCAGGATGCTCCTCGCTTCGACGTTGCCACTTTGAAGCTTTCTCCACCGCCGACAGAGGACTCCATCAACATCGACCCTCGGCACATTTCGCAATGGCCGGCTGACGATGACCAATGTCACCCTGAACGATGCGATTAAGCTTGCATACGACCTTCCTTCCGATGATCTGTTGGTCGGCCCGGATTGGAATAAATCGGCGCGGTTCGACATCGTTGCCCTGGCGCCCGCCGCAACCTCCGGGGACCAGTTACATGCCATGGTCAGGGTGCTGCTGGCGGAACGCCTGCACCTGGTCGTGCGGCGCGAACAGCGAATTGTGCGATATCTTGCCCTGGTACCTGGCAGGAATGGCGCACGGCTGCCGTCTTCAAAGGAAAGCGTTCCGCCCAATGCCGGTCCCCAGGTACGTGGCCGCATTGCTCACAATCGTATGACAATGTCCTCGTTGGCGTCGCTTTTATCTCGATTCGAGCACCAAACGATTGTGGATCTTACCAACCTCTCTGGACCGTTTGAAGTCAAGCTGGAATGGGCTCCGGATACCGCCCTTCCGCAGGATGATCTCAATAGCCCGCCGCCCGAAAGGCCCGGTCTATTCGCCGCTGTGCAGGATCAACTGGGACTCAGATTAGAGTCGCGCCGGGGCCCTCTGCCGGTGCTGATAGTGGAGCATGCTGCCAAAGTTCCGGACGAGAACTGAGTTACGAGCCAATCCGGCCGGCGCGACAGAGTAATACCCAATCTGCCGTGTGTAACGTAGCGGGACAATACGCGATCCCACGCCGATTTCCGCTGTCCGCGCCACCCCAGTTCAGGGAAATGAAAACTCAATCTGCCCTGTTTTCAGGCGGATACAAAATTACCCACCTCAAA
>Ga0206926_1042_pt1 | contig 28054 bp, 22 predicted proteins | sample Alteio_BWOrgHeat_59_FD_152955 | JGI IMG/M metagenome (GOLD analysis project Ga0206926, IMG submission 152955) | Enriched cells from forest soil in Barre Woods Harvard Forest LTER site, Petersham, Massachusetts, United States -... | ecosystem: Environmental > Terrestrial > Soil > Temperate forest >... | reverse complement strand
GGATCGTTGCAGGGCTGTCGGCATTTCGTTTGTCCTCGGTTCTGGTTTTAGCAGGCGCCACAGGCGAACCAAAAGCGAATCTGCGGTATGTGGCTGATTCCGGGCGGAAGAAAGTCGGAAATTCGCTGTCACTACCCTGAGGCCGTTGCGAAGTTGCGCGAGGCTCACGCCGCACGAGGGCGCAGGTTCCAGGGCGCGCGTTGGTGTAGGATGTCATCAGATCGTCCGACCGGAACAATCGCATGAATGTTCGCCACCTCGTGCCGTCCCTGAGCCTTCGGCTCCTGTCCATGGGATCCCTCATGTTGGTGGCCTGCCTCCAACAGCCGGTTCACGCGTCAGACGCAGACCTCTCGAAGTTCAGGCGCATCGAGCCGCAATACATCGCGGCGCTGGGAGACCCGGGCCCGCGCGGATGCAAGCTTGACCGCTACGATCAATTGAAGGCGGCCGGCGGCGTGGCTCCATCACAGTGGAAATTCGACGCTGCGGACTGGTGGCTGGAGGAACACGGCTTGATTATGGAGAAGCCGACCTTTCCCCTGCCTCCTGGGAAATACCTCGTCACGGGCGACCGCAAGGTGACGACCGTGCTGACAATTCTGCCCAGGGGCAAGGACGGCAATCAGCGGTGGGAACTCGCCGACGGCGCGACCCTCTACGATGTCACCCATCTCGGATGCCGCTCCGCCCGCTACACGCCGGCGACGGCGAACAACTCATGTTCGCCCGCGAGCGTTCGGACCACGGGTTTTCCGGTCAATCCAGGGGCGGCCATGCCCGTCGTGAACGGCTGCCGCAAGCAAGACTACGCGGTTTTAATCGTCGTTGGGCTGCCCGCTACTCACTGAGTGGCCAGCCTGCTTCGCACCGTTAATCAGATTCCCAGCAACTGTTCGATCTTGCATTGCAGAATCACAATATCCGGTGATTCCTGGATCGCCTGGTAATACGCCATCTGAAATTCATTGCCGTGCTCGCGCGGTCGCATGATCTGGCGGGCCTGGGTTGCCAGCGCATCGGCCTCCTGCTGACCGGCCTTGCTCCGCCGCGATAGAGCTTCGTCGATTTCCACCACGAGAGTCGAGATTTGCTTGAGCCAGGCAAACTGCGGATCGTTCAGGACCAGTGCCAACAGCGGGCGAGGGCCGCCCACGTCTCCGTGAACCTTTTCGTATTCGGCGCGTTCGCGATCGAGCAGAAGCTTGTGTTGTTCCAGCAGAAGATTGCGCAGATCGGTGAGGAGCGTCCTGCTTTCGTCCGTGATGGGCTGAGTGGGAGACATATTCAATTCTATTGTGACTCTTAACAACTCGCCAGGGTTAAGCCGCCAGGGTTAAGCCGCCAGGGTTAAGCCGCCAGGGTTAAGCCGACGGCGTTAAGCTTGACTTGATATGGAAATTCGTACGCTGTTCGTTTTTGCGCTGTCGGCGGGTTGCGGATTCGCGGCAGTGATTGGCGCGAGCACCGCACCCGATGCCGTCACGGCGGAACGGATCGCAGCTCTTCCCCGCCCGGAACAGAGCGCGTGGCAGGATTATCTGGCGCGCAGCATCGAACAAATCAAGAAAGATCATGCCGTCCTCGATGCAGAACTGAAAGCCACTGGTTTGAAGGTCATGCTGGTGCCGCCAAGCGGCTCCGCGGCAAAAAGCCTGCTGCTCGACAAACCCGGAGAATGGTACACCGGGGCCGAGGCGAAAAAGATCGCCGATATCATGCTGTCGTTCCAGACTCCGGCGGGTGGCTGGAGTAAGAACCTCGACATGACGTCGCACGCGCGCAGGGCGGCCGAAAGTTTCGCGGGAAACAACCTGGCTCCAGTGCCGTCCGGACCAGGGGATCTCGACACGCCGCGCGATCCGCAATGGCACTACGTGGGGACGATCGACAACGACGCCACGACAACCGAAATCCAGTTTCTGGCGCGCATGGTGTTGGCGGATCCAGGAGCCACGAAATATCGCGAAGCAATCCTGCGAGGCGTGGATTATTTACTGGCGTCGCAGTATCCAAACGGAGGCTGGCCGCAGATTTGGCCGCTCGAAGGCGGTTATCACGACGCCGTGACGTTCAATGATGGCGCAATTACCGAGACGCTGGAAGTCCTGCAGGATGTGGCTGACGGAAAAGGCGGCTTTGCATTCGTGAGCCAGGCTGTGCGCCGGAGGGCTGCCGACAGTGTGACGCGCGGGATTGCCATCATCGTCAAAACGCAAATCAGCGGCGCAGCCTGGGCTCAGCAATACGATGCTCTGAACCTGAAGCCGGTTGCCGCGCGAAACTACGAACCCATCGCAGTGTCGGGCGGCGAAAGCTCTGCCCTCGCGCTATTCCTGATGCGACAGCCGAAACCCACCGCAAGCGTTATCAACGCGGTTTATATAGCAGTGGATTGGTTCCGTAAGACGGCAGTTTACGGATTCGCGTTTGAGAAGGGCGACGATGGGCGAAAGCTCAGAGCAGCGCCCGGGGCGGGACCGATATGGGCACGATATTACGAGATCGGATCGAACCGGCCGATCTTCGGGGATCGCGACAAGAGCATCCACGACGATGTGAATGAGATTTCGCTGGAACGGCGCAACGGTTATAGCTGGTACAACGGAGCACCGACGGCAGCGCTGGATCGGTTTGCGGAGTGGAGTGCCGCTCACCCGCGCGGCAAGTGACACCCCGGTCCCGAGTTATTCATCGGGCAGCGGAGCGAACGCGCCGTACGCGCCGTGAGCATAGAGAAGCTGACCCGCCTTCTCCGCGCTCGAGCGAATGGCCTGAATTTCGCCGTACAGAATGCCGTGGGTGGCGACTTCTTCGAGGCGCGTCAAGCGGCAATCGAAGGTGGCCAGGGCCGTTTCGAGAACTGGCGCGCCCGTAGTTAATCTGCTCCAATCTCCAATATCGAACCGTGCCTCGCCATGAATTTTGCTGGCGAAACGCTCCGCCAACGCGAGGTCCTGAACACCCAGGACGTTCACCGCGAAAAAACCTGATTCGCGAATTGCCACAAACGGCGGGATCTGGCGGTTCACGCAACAAAGCAGCGTTGGCGGGTCAGCAGAGACTGAGCAAACGGCCGTCGCGGTGAGCCCGAGGCGTTCGCCAGATGGCGCGGTGGTGGTGATCAGGCAGACGTGCGCGGCCAGGTGCCGCATGCCGGACCGAAATACCTGTGCATCCGCAACATTCATATGGTGTCGTTGACCGTAAAGTGTGAGCTTACCGCATGCAAATGGATTATTCAGTGACTCTCTGCGGTCACGCATCCAGCCCATTCGGGTCACAACTCCTTTTGTTTGCCTGGTTCAGTACCTTGGCCCGTAGAATGCTCTTAGGCGGGCGTACGCAACGCTCCGCTCTTTGGGGCAGAAAAGAGATTACTTCGATGAACTATTTCCAAAAATGCATTTCTGCTTCAGCCCTGGTGGCGTTCGGCCTCGTGACGGTCGGTTGTCAACAGACGCCTCCGGCTCCAACAGTTGTGGAAACTCCGGCACCGGCACCGTCGGCACCGGCACCAACTCCAGCCGCCGCCACCACTGAGAGCACAACGGTCACACGAAGCTCAGACGTGAAGCAGTCCGATCAGAATAATCCTGACGGGACAGCCTCCATCTCTTCGAGCAGCGAAACGACTAAGACTATGAAGAAAACCCAGTAATCACTGGGTTTTTAGTGTGCGTCTGATTTCTATCGTGCGGCTAGTAAGGCGCGAAGTCTGCGGGCTCGTTCGGGGGCCCGCAACTGACGCAGTGCTTTCGCTTCGATCTGGCGAATACGTTCGCGAGTGACGTCGAACTCCTGGCCGATCTCTTCGAGCGTATGCTCGCGCTCACAGCCGATTCCGAAGCGCAGCCGGATCACCTTCTCCTCTTTCGGGGAGAGAGTCTTGAGGATGCCTGCGGTTTCGTCGCGCACGTTGGTTTCGATCACAGCATCGACGGGCGAACCGACCCAGCGGTCTTCAATCAGATCGCCCAGAGCGGATTCACCATCGCGGCCAACCGGCGTTTCGAGCGAAACAGGGTCGCGCGAAATGGTCTTGAGCTTCTGGACCTTTTCAACCGGGATATCCATGCGACGGCTGATTTCGTCGTTGGTGGGCGTGCGGCCCATTTCCTTTTCCAGTTCACGGGAAGCGCGCAGGAACTTGTTCATACTCTCGTTCATGTGAACGGGAATACGAATGGTGCGCGACTGATCCGCAATGGCCCGGGTAATCGCCTGACGGATCCACCACGTGGCGTAAGTCGAAAACTTGTAACCGCGGCGGTATTCAAATTTATCCGCGGCGCGCATCAGACCGATGTTGCCTTCCTGAATCAGATCCAGGAGGTGCAAACCACGGTTGACGTACTTCTTGGCCACGGAAACGACCAGACGCAGATTGGCTTCGACAAGATCTTTCTTAGCGCGTTCGGCTTCCTGCTCGCCGTGACGGATCACCGTGATCGTGTGCTTGAGCTCTTCGAGCGAGGCTCCGGCGGTGATTTCCCGCTTGCGGATTTCGCGCTTCAGTTCACGGATTCGCGGCTGCTGAGCGGCGCTGTTGCGCGCTTCCAGCTTCTTGAGCTCGCGATCCAGCTGGTTGATTTCTTCCACCGCGCGTTCGATTTCGCGAGTCAGGTCGCGCCAGCGCGTCGAGATCCACGGCACCTTGCGGATCGACATGGAAGTGTCGACAAACGAGCGAAGCAACTTCATGCGCAGCTTCTTGCGGGCCTTTTTGTTCGCAGCCGGGGCATCGTCCAGCTTTTCCTGGAGTTGGCCCTGTTTGCGGTGATAATTCTGGATGGCCGCAAAGGTTTCCCGGATGTCGGCACGGCGCTTCAGATCGGCCGGCGAGCCCTCTTCAATTTCCACACCACCGACGTCAACCAGGTTTTCCAGCTCTTCGGGATTCTTCTTGAGATTCTCGGCAACTTCGACGACTGCGAGCTGCACCAGAGCGGAACGGCTGATCGCCTTCTGCATGCGCAGCTTGCTGCGCTCCATGCGCCGGGCAAGTTCGACCTCACCCTCGCGGGTCAACAGAGGTACCGCGCCCATTTCGCGGAGATACACACGAACGGGGTCGTCGGTATAGATCGACTCTTCGACCTGCTGCTGGGGTTGTAGGAAATCGGCTTCAGCTTCCGGGTCGAAGAACTTCGCTTCTTCGTCGAAGTTAATCGCTATCGGAGCTATCGGAAGAAACTGATCATCATATTCCATCGGAAACCACCTCCCGCGCGGGAAGACAGGCAAAAACTACAGGGTTACCATTCATGTCTATTGTTTTGTTTGTTTTATGAGTACTGAAATGCCAGGAAATTTCCAAGGGCCACACATGAAAACAGGGAGTCCCCTGCCATTCCCGGCAGTAGAAAACCCCCGAGACTGTATGTTAACATGAATGCCCCCTTATTGTTCCTTCCAATTGAGTAGATGCCGGGGGGCCGTAAAGGTTACAAAAGCTGGCCGCAAATAGTTGTCAGCGTTGAACCCGGCCGCTGCCACCGTCCTTGAGCAGCGAATTGACTTCCGCCAGGGTCGACCGGCTGAAATCCCCGTAAGTGGAGTGCTTCAGACAGCTCAGTGCCACGCCGAATTCGAGCGCCTCGGCATCGTCCGGCAGCATCTGCATCCCGTAGATCAGGCCGCCCGCGAAGCTGTCGCCCGAACCCACCCGGTCCACGATGCTGGTAATGTCATAGGTCCGGCTCATCAGAAAGGTGCTGCCGTTGTTCAGACAGGCCGACCAGCGGTTCCAGGACGCGCTTTTCGATTCCCGCAGAGTGACTGCCACCGCGCGGAGATTGGGGTAGGTTTTGAGGACCAGCGCCGTAAGCTCTTCGTAGCGCTGGTGGTCCAGAACGCCGGAACTGACGTCCATTTCGGCGTGGAGGCCGAGGCACATCTGGATGTCCTCTTCGTTGGCGATCACGACATCGGCGAATTTCACCAGTTCGCTCATAACAGCCGGGGCGGATTTGCCCCACTTCCAGAGCAACTTGCGGAAATTGAGGTCGCAGGAAACCGTGAGGCCATGCTCCCGGGCCTTTTTCACGCCTTCAAGCGCCAGCGCAGCCGACGATTCGCTGATGGCGGGGGTGATGCCTGTAACGTGGAACCACCCCGCGGCGGCGAGAGTCTTGTCCCAATCGACGGAACCTGGCGTGGCGATCGCGGCGGAGCTGCCGGCGCGATCGTAGACAACCCGCGACGCCCGCTGATTGGCTCCGGTTTCGAGATAATAGACACCCATACGGCCGGGGCCGCGAATGAGCTTCGAAGTATCCACCCCGAAGCGTCGCAGTTCGGCGACGCAGGCATCGGCAATCGGATTGTTTTCAGGTAAAACGGTCACGAAGGCCGCGTTCAGCCCCAGCGTAGCGAGCGCGACCGCGACGTTCGCTTCCCCGCCCCCAAAAGTGGCGTTGAAATTCGGAGTCTGAAGGATACGCTCAACTCCGGGCGGCGTAAGCCGCAGCATGATCTCTCCAAAAGTAACTGTCTGCGCTTTCACTGTGCCATCTCCTGCCGGGCGGCTCGAATGTTGTCCACCAGTTGCCGCGCAAGTTTTGTGATCGATTGGTAGTCGCCCGTCTTCGCACCTTTCGTAAGATTGCCGCCGACTCCGAGCGCAACGCAGCCCGCCTTGATCCACTCCGCTGCGTTCTCGGCGCTGACTCCACCGGTTGGCATCAACGGCGCGTGCGGCAATGGGCCGCGAAGGGCCTTAACGAACGCGGGTCCGAGGGCTTCGCCGGGGAAAAGCTTCACAATATCGGCGCCAGTTTCCATGGCGCTGACTACCTCCTGGGACGTTCCGGCGCCGGGCATGTAGGGAACCTGGTAGCGGCGGCACATCCGGGCAACGCCTTCGTTACAGGATGGACTGACGATGAATTGCGCGCCCGCCAACAGCGCATGGCGAGTAGTTTCGGGATCGAGCACAGTGCCGGCGCCGACGAGAATATCACCGGACTGATGACGCTTCGCCAGTTCGGCGATTGCTTCCACTGCGCCGGAAAAAGTAAAGGTGACCTCCATGGCGGCCACCCCGCCTTCGGCGCAGGCATCAGCGATGCGGCAGGCCTGATCGGCGCTATCGGCCCGGATAACCACGACCAGGCCGGAGTCGACAATTTTGTTCAGATACTTCAGTTTCTGCATGGGAATACGCATTATACGTCGCCGGTTCGAAAAGACGCACAAGTCATAATGGAGATTCGCATGTCTTCACCGGATAGCATGGTTTCCTTTGCCGGCATTCTGATCCTTGGATTCTTTCTGGGGATGCGCCATGCGACCGATCCGGATCACGTAATCGCCGTGATGACCATCGTTACCCGGCAGCGGGGAGTGGCCAAAGCCGGTGTGATCGGCGCGCTTTGGGGAATGGGCCATACGCTGACCATCTTCCTCGTCGGAGCGGCGATCATTCTCTTCAAGGTAGTGATTCCTCCTCGTCTGGGGCTTTCGATGGAATTCGCGGTAGGGCTGATGCTGGTTCTGCTGGGAGTTCTGAATCTGACGGGTGTGTTGGGGTGGCTGCAACATCGGCATGGCGCTTCCAGTTTGCCCGCTGACAAACCAAACCCAACCGGAGACAGCTGGCTGGACCGCAATTTCCGCGGACTCGGATTTTACAATATGTTGCGACCGCTCGTCGTTGGAACTGTCCACGGCCTGGCGGGTTCCGCCGCCGTCGCGATCCTGGTTATGACGACAATCGCTGATCCACGCTGGGCTGTTGCGTACCTGCTGCTGTTCGGACTCGGTACGATTGCCGGCATGGCGGCTATGACCACCGTGCTGGCATATCCGATTGTCTACGCGGGACGCCAGATGTTCCGCTGGAATCAGGCCATCACGGTGGGTTCAGGCTTGCTGAGCGTTGCGTTCGGGCTCTTCATTTCTTTTCAGATCGGCGTCGGTGGCGGTCTCTTCGCCGCAACGCCGCACTGGATTCCGCGGTAGCCAGAGCCTAAGTCAGCTTCGGAATAATCATCCACCGCAGAACACCGCGCGGAGTTGCGCCTAAATGCGGAACATCGATCCGCAGCATCGCGGATTTCTTCATATCCACAATCAGCCCCGGCGCATTCAGCAAATAGGCCGCGAGATTCGCCATGAGCGGTTCGTGACCCGCGAGCAGAACCGCTGACTCATCCCGCAGATCGCGGATATCGGCCCAGACTGCTTCCGGCGTACCATGAGGAACCAGCGAAACCAGCGGGAGAATATCACCCCTCCAGCCGAATTCCTTCGCAGCCACTTCCGCAGTCTGCATAGCACGTATGTAAGGGCTCGACGCGATTTGCGAAGGTATCACGCCGGCGTTTTTCGCCATCTTCACAACAGCGGCGGTCCGCTCGCGGCCTTCGTTCGTAAGCGCGCGTGATGAATCGGAACGGCCAGGCGGTGCGTCTTCAGCGATGCCGTGACGAAACAGGTAAAGTTCCATGTCAATGATCCGGTAACCAGTCGTATCATAACCATGTTATGGCTCGCTACGCTGCGGTTGATATCGGAAGCAACTCAGTCCGGCTGGAAGTAGCCGAAGTCATCGGGGGCAACGCGCCGCGGATTCTCGCGTCCGACCGTCAAGTGACGCGTCTCGGAGCCAGCGTCTTCCGCGAAGGGCGAGTCAGCGCTGAAGCTTTGGATCTGCTTTGCGGCGTACTCACAGGAATGGCCGTGACCTGGAAACGTCACGACGTCCTCAGTATTCGCGCCGTCGCCACTGCCGCCGTTCGCGACGCGCGAAATCAAGCTGAATTCCTGTCACGAACTTCCGCCGCGCTCGGTACGGAAATCGAAATTATTTCCGGGCAGGAAGAAGCCCGCCTCATCCATCTCGGCGTACAGAGTCGCTGGCCGCATCCGGATGAGCGTTTCCTGATCATCGATATCGGCGGTGGCAGCGCGGAGATTATTCTCAGTGAGGGTTCCCGCATCTGCGCGGCTTTTTCCAAGCCCCTCGGAGCTATCCGGCTCCAGGAATTATTCCTGCGCGGGGATCCGCCTACGGAAGCGGAATTGCTTCGCATGGAAGAGTACATCGGGGAACGCATAGCGCCAGCGGTGCGCGAGATCGGGCGCAAGCGGATCAACCGCGTTGTGGGCACTTCGTCAACTGCCGCCGCTGTCGTGAGCGCGGTGAGCCGCATTCCACGCGCCCGCCGCGAGGAAGCGGATCGCCGCCGCGCTTCAGCAGCCCAGATGCGCCGCCTCTACAAAGAAATCTGCGAAGTTGATCTGAAGCGCCGCCAGAAGATTGTAGGGATCGGCCCCAGGCGCGCCGAAATCATCATCCCAGGCACGGCTGTTCTGCTGCATGTACTGGAAGCTTTCCGCATGCCTTCGCTGTTCTATTCGGTGGCGGGCGTGCGTGACGGTATTATCGCGGATCTCGCGGCACGCGGCGCAGGACGCGAACTCAGCCGCTTATCAGACGAGCAGCGCTCGATGGTGGAAGGGATGGCTGAGCGCTACGGCGTCTCGCTGCGGCACGCGCAAAAAGTTGCCCGCCTCGCCAACGATCTTTTTCACGACCTTCAGAGCGTTCATCAACTCGCGCCGGCTTTCGGGAGTCTGCTCGAAGCCAGCGCTTACCTGCACGACGTGGGGCATTTTGTGAGCGATACCAGACATCACAAGCACTCCTACTATCTCGTTTCAAATTCCGATATGCCGGGGTTCAATCTCACGGAGCGCAGCGTGATCGCCAACCTGTGCCGATATCACCGCAAGAACATGCCTGCGCCGGAGCACGATAGTTTTCAGGCGTTATCGATTGAAGACCGGCACGCCGTAAGCCTGCTGGCTCCGCTGCTACGCCTCGCCGACAGTCTGGATCGCGGCAACGGCCAGAAAGTGCAATCTGTGGAATGCATGGTTCATGAACGCGAGATCGTGGTGAACCTCCGCGCGCAAGCCTCGGCGGGGATAGAACTGGAACTCTGGGCGGCTGGCAGGCTGGACGGCTTGTTCCGGCAGATGTACGGCAAACGGCTGACAATTCAGCGGGCGGGCTGATTTCCCGCGGCGCCGAACCGGAATATCTCAAAGACTGGCCTTCCCTGGTTGTCGTGCACCGTACGAATGACCTGCTCTGTATAACCATGAGCCATCGCCGCCGAGCTAAGTTTATCGTTCACCCCGGAGTACAACTGATTGTCGTCGGTGTGCTGAACGAGCACCATCGCGTTCCAGTCGATTGCGTCTTTATCCGTGACTTCCGCAGTCTTCAGTTCGCCGTCGGATATCAGGTGTAGCCCGTTCTGATAGCCCCAATCTACAATCCCGATCCGCCCGGATCGATACGGATAAACGGCCCCGGTCAGCCGGTAGAATGCATCCGTCCACCCGCCCACCGCGCCGTTCAGAATCAGATCCGCCAGATATTCGTTGGTGTTCAGAACGTTGCCGCAAACGAGCAGCGCGGCAACAGCGAACACGGCGCGACCGATGATCTTCGGCGCACGCTCAGCCGCGGTCGCGAGCGAGATCCCGACGAAAATACAAGGAAACGGCCAAAGGAGAATCACATGATGGGCGCCGCCGCCAGTACCGGCATTCATCGCCATTTGCAGCCACGCAACCGTCATGGCGATCAGAACGAAAATCAGAATACGAAATTGCGTCGCTCGGAATTGCAAGACCATGCAGAGCAGCGACAACGCAATCGCGGGTAACATCAGATTTCGTGCGTGCTCGCCAAAACGGCGTTGCACAGCAACTGAAAGCCGCTCCACCAGAGTGGCCGGAGTCTGAGCGATCAGCCCGGGAGTGGTGGCGACTATCGGCCCCAACAGCACAGACCCATCCAGCGTGTACTCCAGCTCATGAAGTTTTCGGGGCAGTTGATCGGCTGCGAACTTCGCATAGGCCGATGCGGTTTCACCGTGGCGCGCAAGGTTGTAGCCGACCAGCGGCAACGCGCCCAACAGAAGCGAACCCGCGGCAATCATCAACGGCACACGCTTCAGGTGACGACGCAATTCGCGCGGGTAAACGCAAACTGCGGCAATCGCAAGCCCTGTGAGCGGCCAAATCATCAGAGCCTTGTCCCATAGCCCCAGGCCCCACAGAAAGAAACCCGCCGCGAGGAACCAATGCGGTCCACCGCCGCTCGACGCCTGCCCATCGATCCAGATCTGCACTGCCAGCAATCCACCCATCAGAAAAACGTGCTGGAGTGCGACCGGCCCCCAATCGAAGGTGTTCGTCATGATGAAGACCGCGTCCGTCGACAGCAGTGCGACGGCGAAAGCCGCCGCGCGCGAACCAGCAACGCGGCGAACCCACATCCACGTCAGGCCAATTGTAATAACCCCGGCGACCACAACAGGCACGCGGACCGCCCAGCGAGACGGCGGAAAGACTTCGAGTATCGCGGAATACAGCCAGGTCTTGAGCGTTCCCAGATACCCCATCAACATCAGAGGAACCGTCACTCCCCATACCTTGAGCCGGAAAAGCGCCGGCATGTACATGGGTGCGGTGAAGAGAATTTCGTCTTCCTGCAGGCCGGGATATTTAAGAATCGCGAGGCTCAGGCACGCGAAACACAAAGACGCCAGAGCCGGAATGATCCAGCTGAAACTTCTGCGTCCCGCGAATGAAGCGTCATTCATGGCCTGGTATATGCCGCTTAACCCGGCGATCAAGATTCTAAATTGGGCTCAGCGCGCGCAATTCCGCACCAACAAAGATCAGTTGAAGCGCATCGGTACGCTTATCCGAGTCACCGCGACTGGCAAAAAAACGGACAGTATGCTCGCCGGGAGAACTAACCGGAACAGGCACGACCAACTCGACCGCGCCAACCGGATACGCGACACTCTCAGTTCCGCCCCCGCCGTCAACCTGCTCCGATAAACGTACAGGCTCCTGGGCCGACAGCGACACCGACACTCCATAAGAACCCGGGGCGTCTGCATGGACCCGCATCGCAAAGTCCCGATCCACCATTCGCCAGCCGTCGCGTACCGGCGGACCGAACCCGTCCAGCAGAACGAGCGGGGCGTTGCCGGAAATGCTCTTATAGCGGCTATCGGCGGCCAATTGTCCGCCCGGACTTTTCAGAAGCCGCCAGCCGGAGTCGTAGTCGACCACGTAGTCATACCAGGCGATTTCCGAATCAGGCGGCATCGCCGTTGCAAATTTCAATCTGTTCACGACAGCATGCGTCGTATGGTCGCGCAGCGACACCAGGAATAGCGGGTCCCAACCGACCCACCAGGCGGGAAACGGATCGTTGACCAGGAGCATCCGGCCATTCTGACCGAGATGAACTTTCCACTGGTCCAACTGTTCGGATAATCCTCGGTAAGCGTTTGTCTGAGGAATATAAGCCTCGTCATATTCCTTCTTCATGTGCAAATGAAACGACAGCAGAACGACCGCAACAGCAACAAACCCGGCGAACGCCTTCACCGGACTTTTCAGCACCGCGCTGGCGGTGTCAAGAAAAGCAACTGCCCATAACGCCCAGAACGCCAATGGGATATACAGGACAAAGCCTGCGCGCTTTTCGATGAACGATACCGGCAGTTGAGTGACGACTGCGGAAATGGCGCTGAACAGCATGAGCCTCGACCGCATCAGGAAAGCAAATCCGAACAAAAGGGCCAGCGCCAGAATAGCGCCCGCCGGTGTTGGCATATCGGTAGACAAGTAGAAGAGTTCGTGCAGATAGTGCGCCGTCCGGGTGACAAACTGGCCAACGTTGAAATGCGGCGCGTAGCCTGCCATGTTTGCCAAAGAGCGCGGCCCGGCCATTTTACCGAGCGTATAGAAAACCGCCGCCACTGAGCACGCGATCACGGGGAGGCCGTTCCCTAATGGCCAACGCAGCCGCTCGCGCGCGACAGAGCCGGAGAGAATGACGCTGTAAGCCAGCATTACGACCGGCAGAGTTACCACCATCTCCTTACAGCAAAGCCCCGCTATGTACAGAAAAAGTACCAGGAGCAGCCCTGGCAAAGAACGTCGCGACGCGGTGAAAAAAGTGACGTACGCGAGAAAGGCACAAAAAAAGAACGCATACCCAAGAACATCGTAAATCGTCCCGAAATTCAGATAAAGCCCGTTTAGCGCGGCGTGGTAGCTGCAGAGCAGCAGCGCCCAGGTAGCCATTTGCATTGAGCCGGACAGTTTCCTGGCAATCGTCAGATACAGAAACATGTTGCCCGCCAAAACGGCGAAGAGCAACACCTTGAATGGCAACGGATGAAAACCAAACGCATGGAATAACAACAGGTAGACAACACCCCCCAGCGGCCGGTACCAGTCGCTGGACCAGAAGTGTACGAGTCCCATCAGCCAGTGGCTCAGCGGTTGGTCGTAATACCAGTAAAGATTCGCCACATCATCGCCGCCAAAAAACTTCGTAACGGCATCGCCCGCCAGAAAAATAAACAGGACGAATGGGGTCACGATCTGAATGAGCAGATACCTGCGTGAGTAGATGGCGTCGCTGGCGATGAGCCTCGAAATCCCGATCCGAACGCCTTCGACAAACGGACGCGGCCCTTCCGGACTCATTACCCAACTGCCGCCAGTCGTGGGTTCCCGCCGGCAGAGCTGAAAAGCTACCAGCACGCAAAGAAACGTCGAAAGACTCAACCCAAGGCCGAGATACGTGCGCACCGGAACATACCTGAAGGCGACCTGGCTCGTCCCCGCGGGAACGACGATACCGCGGAGCCCGCTATCCACTTTGTGAATCTCCGCGCTTTGTCCGTTCACAGTGGCGCGCCAACCAGGGTAATCGAATTCGCTCAGGACCAGCAGCCCCACGGCGGAGGTCTTAACGTCGAGCGACATACTGTCCGCTTCGTAAGAACTGAACTTTACCGAATCGACGCCTCCCGCGGCATTCAGCGGCCGGGGTAACGGAGACTCGATGACTGCGACATTGTGAAGGTCGATGCCGGGCTGGCCGATCCGCTGAAAAGCCGCTTCATCCGACGGCACCGATACCGTCCGGTGAACCACCCAGGCGCGCGGAAATCCGCCCTCGTCTTTATAGACTTTCCAGTACTTGTCTTCATAGAGCGCGCCGGGGTCCGGCGTCGAAGCGGGTTTGATTCTGTAACGAACATTGAGCAGATCTTCGTGCTGGCTCAGGTAAGAATACTCCTGCAGATACACCGCTGCGCCGCCGAATGCGCTCTGCACGCCGTAGACATCGCCGATACTCGGCTCGTCGGCAACCGATACGCGAACGCGATTGAGACCAGGCTGGGCTTTGACGAAGTCAGTCGCATCGCGAAGCGTGACCAGCCGGACGTATTCGTCTCCCGTTTTCACCAGATCGTTTTTGTCTGCCTCACCCCAGAAAAAAACGCCAAGATCGAAGAGCAGGAATGCCGCGAGCAACACACGCCCTGAAACCGGAAACTCGCGCAACGTCAGGCGGAAGAACCACGCGCACGACCCGAGTATCAGGACGAGAGACATGCTGGTCCAGATGCCTAAGGACATTTGCGTAAACACGCTCGGCAACAGCAGAGCAGCCGCTACGAAGATGGCAATCCATTTCAGAAATGGGCGTGCCGCGGCCCACGTTTCCTTCTGCCCCGCGCCTTCGAGCAGGCTATCCAGACCGAACGCGGAAAGGACAGCGAGGGAAAACGAAATCAGGTAAACGAACCGGCTGGCTCCGCGAGCCATCCAAAGGTAAGGGACCACCGCATAGAGAAACCCGAATAACGGAGAAAACTCGCCCAGCGTATAAGCGAATACGATGACAGCAAGGATCGAAAGGAAACGCACCCAAAGGTCGCTCCAGCGCTTCCAAATGGCCGTAACCGCGAGAAACATGGGGAAGACACCAATGTAATAGGCCCAGGCTTCCTCCCCTCCCATAGGTGGCCCCACGGGTAAAACGCCCGTCACGATACTCTGCGGCCACATGCCTTTAACCAGCCGGTCGAAAGGTATCTTTTCCGACGTTGGGAAAAAACCTCCGCTGATGGAACGAAGGCTCAGGTGGCCGTATTCGAACGATGGCAGCAACTGCACCGCCCCGGCGCCGAACGCGACTGCAAGTGTCACTCCGAGGATGGTTGCCAGGCGGACTCTCTGCCGCGGATGGAGGGCTGCATAATACGCGAACGCCGCCACTATAAAGATTCCCTGGATCATGGCGAACTGAACGCCCCCGGTGAGCACGGACATCCCCATGCACAAACCGGCGAGCCCGGCGTCCGCCAAAGCGCGGTTCCGCGATTCCGCGCGGAGCGAACGCAGCGTGAACAGGAAAATAGCCGGCAGCCAGATGCAGGCTTCCATGTACTGAGGCCACGGCAACCGGGCCATCATCCCGCCCATGGAAAAAGCGCAAGCGCCGATGAATGCGGCAAAATGGCTGCGACGGAATTCACGTAGCAGCGCGAACATGAAAGCGGCGCCTAGGAAGCGGTTGAACGCCAGATACTCGTGGTAGAAATGCGGAGAGACCAGGCCATTCTTGTTCAGCGGGGCCAGCGCGAACAGCAGGCGAATCGGGTAAAAACCAGCCATTTCCTCAGTGAACGGCCTGCCAGCGAAGGCATACGGATCCCATAGCGGCAGGTGGCCGTGCCAGATGGAGTTTACCCAGAAATGAAGCCAGGCGTAGGTCTGGTTGACGGCCTCAAAGCCAACAATCGTGGTGAACTGATCCGTAAGCAGGGTCTTCCAATGGAAGATGACGATGGCGAGGGCCAGCAGGGCGAGATACTTCGCGGTAATCCGGCTCATTGAAGGTCTTCCTGCGTTTGAGGGTCCAAGTAAGGATTATGCCGCATGATGCGACGGCATACTATCGCAGCTCGAAACCGGCGGCGAGAGAGGTCCGCTGGATGTCGACTTTAGTCGTCACCAGTCCCTGTTCGGACGCTTTCGCCATGATCCGCTGCTCCAGCTGCGCGGGTGCCTGATCGATCCGCACGTCGCCAGGCGAGTAAAAGAAAACAGTCAGTTCCTTAACGCCCGAAGCCCGCAGGCAGGCAGCCAGACTGCGATAAAAGGCGGCGTCCGAAAAGTCGATCGTGTTTCGAGTCTTGTCGTAGAAGATCTCACTGCCTCCTGGTGCCCCGCCCGAAGTGTGATACTGGTCGACCTCTGCGTCACCCGCAATGCTTCGAACGAAAGTTCGCGGCTGGTCGCTCGTGTGGATAAAGTATCCGATCACCCCCCAGTGATCGAGATAAACGGCATTTGCACCGGGGAAGGCCGTCCGCCACGCGTCGAACTCTGGCGTCAAAAGAACAACTCCCGGATAAAAAATCAGCTTTGGCCCATCGACAATGCAGTTCGCTACGCTGGCGACCAGCACTGCCGCGGCAATCGCGACTCTGATTGCGGGAACGGCTTTCGCAACAATAAAATCGAGCACGACGAAAGCGGCAATCAAAAGAAATGGCCCCGCAATATATTGATGGCGCAGCATCCCTCCAAAGGGATATTTCCGGATGAGGGAGGCACCCAGTAACTCGAGGACCATCCCTCCAGCAACCAGAATCGCCATGGCGCGGAGCGAGCGCGGTTGTCTCGCCAACGCCCATATCGTGATAACGCAGAGCGATAGAGCGACGACCAGGAAGAGCGCGGCTCCCTGAATTTCAATCGGCGAGAACAGATTGAAGAAGTTGCGTGAGTTTCGAAGGATGAAGGCTGCCGCCGATTCATCCGGCTTCGTGCCCCAATAGAAATCGAACAAATATCCCTGCATCGGCTGGCTGCCGGCATGGACCACATACTCGATGGCGAAGACGATACCCGGGAATGAAACCGCGGCAGCGAAAGCAACGGCCCGCATTTTCGGAACCCGTCTAAGCAGCAGCGGGACAAACACGCACGGAATCAGGGCAAACACCGCCGAGTAGTGGGACAACACCGCCAGCGCGGAACAAATCGCGAACGCCACATAAGGTCGCGCGCGAACCCGCTCGTCCGTATCGGGAAACATTTCGATCCATCCCGGAAACGCCAATAGTGAAAGGAATACCGCCAGTTGGTACGAACGTATCTCGACGGAGATCGAGATTGCATCCGTCGATAGCGCGAATGCCACGGCACAAAGTAACTGCAGAATGGGAGAATCGAGGAGCCTGCGTGCAATAAGACCGACCACAATAATGGAGCCGGTTCCGGCCGCAATTGAAATCGCCCGGTAAAGCCCGACGCTGCCCAGCCGGACGACGTATTTCAACAAGAGAAAGAAAAGCGGAGGATGCGCATTGGTTCTGAGCTCAAACGAGAGATCGTTCCAGCGCGCACTGCTCGCCATGAAGACGTGCTGCCATTCATCGAAACTGATGAATGTTTTGTGGCCGACGACAATACGGATTACCAGACCGATGAGTGCCGTCAGCAATGTTATCGACCAGTAGAGACGGGGGCGCATCGGTATTTGAGTGCCGCTCCTTACAGTCACGGCTCGGTGCGCGCGGTGCACAGACCGCTGTTGCGGAATTCTGCATACACGTCGTAATTATCGAGATCCAGGGTTTGCACGCAAAGGCCTTCTGCGTTGCTCAACTCTGCGACACGGCTGCGGTACGCAAGAACCTGCGCCTCGGTCCGCGTTTTCCCAACAGGCTGCGCCAGACTGAAGATCGTCGTCGAAGAGAGTTGCCACTTCCGCATACCCGCAGCCATTTGCCTATAAAGCTGAGGATCGCGCAAATCGACATTCCAGTGATCCTTATCGCGGAACAGAAACATGGAGTGGTTATCACTGGCCAGTTTGTATGTATCCACCGTTGTGCTGCCCGGAACGGGCGCTACGAATTCCCACTTCCAGTTGTGATGGAACATGAAAAATGTGGTCAGATTGAACTGATCGATGTAGATCGCCTGGGGCGCTGGGAATAGCCGGTTATAGCGGCCCATTTGATCCGACAACAGCAGCCGGCTGCTCTTTGGCCAGGCCTGGTAGCTCTGGAAACTCACAAGCGCGACCAAAACTGCGAGTATGCCTGCCGCCACGAGGCGAGGCACGCCAGTCACCAGGCGATCCAGCAGAAGGAATGGGCAGATCACAAAAAAGGGAAACAGAACATACTGCTGCCTAAGAAAGCCGCCGAACGGGTAGGCGCGCAACAGGCCGCCCGTCATAATTGCGCCGGTCATCAATACCACGAACCCCACGATTGCAATACCCGGCAGATTGATTGGGACATCCTGCTTCCGGGCCAGAAACAGAATCGCGGCGGCGCCGGCGATCAGTAGCACCAATACCGCGTAGAACGCCGTCCCGTCGGGGATCTGCCACGGCAGAAACCAATTCAGTTCATTGCGGAGATTCCGGAGCAGAAAATCGATCGCGGATTCCGCGCCGTCCGGCCGGAAATAATAAGTCGGCAGATGATCGTAGGCCCGCACCTGGGTGCCGAAATGGCTGAGAAACTCCCAGACCGGAAGCGCAAGAATCGCCGCAAATGTCACGATCTCGCGAAGCAATGCCCACACGAGCTTCTTTTCCCGCCGCACGATCGGCACCGCAAAAGCAAACAGGAGAGCCGCACCAACATAGATCAACGCGTAGTACTCCGTTAGGCACGCGAGTGCGGCTGTAACTCCAAATATGATGCGCGGTTTCAGTGAAGCAGGCCGCTCGGCAGCGATCACATCGAGAAAATAATAAAACGAAACCTGGACCAGAAACGCGGACAGCATATACGTCCGGACTTCGTTCGATAGCAGAATGGAGGGCAGCGCCAATCCGTAAGCAAACGCCGCAAGTGCCGCCCAAACCGGCGACCGCATTGCCTTCAGCGCGGTTTTTCCGAGGACGTAAATCGAGGCTGTTCCCGCCAGTATGGAGACACTCCTGTATGTCAGGTTCGTCCGACCGAACAGAAACGAAAGCTTCAGCAGCAGAAAGTACAGCGGAGGGTGAGCATTGCTCTGGTACTCGCGGATGAAATTATCCCAGCGATCCTGCTGGGCGATCCAGACGTGCCAGTAACCGTCGTACTCGATGTACTGGCTGGCGCCAGGAATCAGCCGGGGAATCAGACAAATGAGAGCGACTCCGATCAGTGCCAGATTGAAAAGTCGGGATTCACTCGGCCTGTCGTCTGCATTCATCAAACCCTACTATATCCCGCTGTCTGATCGGCGTTTATCTGCGTCCATCGGCGGCTAAAATGCCGTAAAATGGGTCCACTCAGTGATCACCGCTCCGAATCTTTCTTTTCCCTGGCTGACGCACGGTTTTGGTCTCCGTGACTCCCCGCCGCCACCAGGGCTGACAACGGTCAAACAGATCCATTCAGCTCTCGTGCTCGACGCATGCGGGCGCAAAAACGCGCAGATCGGGGAGGGAGATGCAATTATTTCATCCGAGCCGGGAGTGGCAATCGGCATAAAAACCGCCGACTGTGTTCCAATCCTGGTCGCGGATTCTGAAACCCGCCTGATCGCCTGCGTTCATGCAGGTTGGCGTGGCACGGCCGCAAATATTATTGGTCGCACCATCGACGAATTAGTGTCGAGGGGCGGTCACCCGAAGAACCTATGTGTGGCAATCGGACCATCCATCGGGTCGTGTTGCTACGAAGTGGGTCCCGATGTTGCGCGGAATTTCGAAAAGTGGCAGGCCGGCGCCGGGGCTGGAGAGCGTGTGGCACTCGACTTACCCGCAATCAACGAAGTCCAATTGACGGAAGCCGGAGTCCTCAACGTATGGAAATCGGGAGAATGTACCTATTGCCGGCCGGAGCGATTCTTTTCTTTCCGGAGAGAAAAAGAACAAGCCGGGCGCATGCTTTCTTTTGTGAACAGACTCGCCTGAAAACACATCGGGCGGACCTTTGAAGTCCGCCCGGAAAGTCGTCACCCAGTTGGTTATCGCACGAGTGCGCAGAATCTGGTTTAACCCAAGAGGGCTAAGCAGCGCTGGCAAACAAGTCGGCGTTGTCGTCGACTTCGATCTCGTGGCGATCGACCTGCTCCTGGCATTTGATGCAATACGCAGCCCACGGCACAGCGGCAACGCGCTTCGGCGAAATATCTTCGTCGCAATGCAGGCATACGCCGTATGAGCCGTCAGCGATGCGGCCCAGCGCGCGGCGGATCTGGCGCAACATGTTCGAGTCACGATCCAGGTTGCGGATCGCGAGTTCACGTTCACCCGCCAACTGCACTTCATCGAGCGCATCAGGCGCCTTCTCGATTACGATTTCATCACGGTTACGCAGCGAACCGGAGAGCTCCGAACGCTTCGTTTCCAGAACATTTCTAAATTTTTCCAAATCAGTCTTGGTCATATCCCAATCCTCGTCTTCCATTCACTACTGCTGCTGAGGCCTCTTTCGCATCGTCTGTGTTAAAGACGAATATTTGCCATCAAAGTTTCAAACAATTATGAGTACCGAAAGCTTAAATATTACTCATCTGGTGCGGAACCATCGGACCCCCGCACACGCCGCCCGCTTCGAATCAGAAAACCACTCAGCAGTTCCGACACCGCACAAACTGAGCAAGTCAAGGGCCAAACTCGCCCTCCCTACCGAACCCCGTCAGAGACACCCGGGGTATACATCCTATAACAACCCGAATCCATTGTCCATGTCTCGGTGATTATGATCGGATGAATTGTTTCAGGCCTTTACGGTCGAACCGCTATTTCCCCAAAAACCAATCCATACGCCTGATCATCCTTACGATCCACGGGGTCCACTCGGATTTCAACTTCTACCGAGGTTTTTCCCGCCAGAACTCCCGACATTGGGAATAGACGGTGGAAATCGCTTTCCGGATCGTAAATTCGCGTATCACCCGCGATTACTCCGTCCACCAGAACCATCAGATGCCGGGGAGCCACCAAAAGTTGCGCCCTCGGGCACCGGCCGTTCAGTTCCAACTGGCTTCCGCCCGGCGGAACACCAATACGCAGGGTTGCACTGGCAGGCATCCAGCGAATACCGGATTCAGGAGGCAACCACGTGGGTCCTAAAAGCCAGGAGTAAAGGATGTTACCGACATCGACATGAGTCGGCAACCGATCAGCCGTACGCGCCGTAATCGGCCGCGTAGATCCCTCATTTGCGGCCATAAGCCGCGTATATCCCTCCGTTATGTTCCGGAGGTGATCACTTTCCAAGGAGTATACCACAACCTCATTGTGGGTGATGCCGTGCCAGAGCACGGCAGGGTCCAGGATCAGAGTCGCTGGGTCCACCATCCCCGGGCCAGCCGGTGGGCTAAGTGCCGATTCTGGAGCAAGATAGACATCGTTCACCCCAGTCGCGTAGAAAGGCGAATGAGCCAGCGAGAGCGCAAAAAGCTCCGAATTTACCCCTTTGATAACAATGGCTTTCCCGGGATGGGTCTCGCGCGCCGCATTGACTCCCAGGACGAGCGTCCGAACCGCCTGTGTCTTTTGACGCCACCAGTGGGTAACTCCCCGAGTGACCGGAATCATGGCCCAGAGGTAGGCTGCGATCGGCAGGACGACGAGGGCTCGCTGGGTCAGCGGCGCATTCCAATATTCACCGGCGGCAGTGCCGCCGAGCATGGCAAGACCAATCAGCGGGATCGTCAGATAGTAATCTGTGCGGTGGCTGGCCAGCGGAAGCAGCGGAACCAACGGGATCACGAACCAGGCCAGGAAGAACAGGACCAGATAACGCCGATGACGAAGTTCCGCGATGACAAATCCGGCAATTGCCAACGTCAATAATGCAACGACGAAGACAACAGCACGGTTCGAATGGCCAAAATCCTTCATCGCCTGGGGGGTCAGTGACCATTTCCAATAGAACGCCATGCTTTTGAAAATGGAGGCGTCAAAACTCATGACGTAGGGGCCACTCGTCGGCAACGGCGCCGCCCAGCGATGAATAAAAAAGTAGACGGTTGAGATGCCCGCCGCTGGCGCGAGACTGCGAAGTCCTGCGCGAACGGGCGTCTTCCCGGCGAAGATCACCCAAGCGGCAGCCAGGGCCGGATAGACGATATTGATCTCCAAAGCACCGAAACCCAGGCTGAAAACCACCAGTTGCCACCACCAGAATTTGCGCTCACCGGTTTCGGTATAGCGGATGAAAAGCGCGAGGGCGGATACCAGAAACAGCGTACACATGACCTCGTTGTAGGCCGAACTCCATGTCATGACCAGAGCCAGAGCGGAATTAGCGGTCCAGAGCACGGGAGCGACGAAGCCGGCGACTCGCGATCCGGTGATGCGAAGCGTCAGCCAGGCAATGAGCAGAATGTCGGCGGCCGCCGTGGCAAAGGTGACGATGCGAAAGGGAAGACTATCCAGCCCGAACAGGCCTTCGAGCAATATAAAGATTCCACGCTCGCTCCAGGGCCGAATCGTGCCCTGAGCCATCGGCGTGAACATTTCATGAAGCAGATCGTGGCGCGTGTGGACCAGCCGCAGCAGGCTGAGCCACGCGAAATCGTCGTTTACGAACCAGATAAAGAATCCGTCGCGGTAGAGCCAGACCAGAAAAACGACTGGCAGGAGCCACCAAGCCGCGTTCCGGACGCGATCGGACATTAGTTCGTTTCGATGCCGACCGCGGTGGCGATAACACCCAACTCTCTGCGGTCGGTGGGGCCGGGAGGCAACGCGTTGTCGAGCGAGAAGTCAATCGTCACCGTATCGCCGGTCAGGAGCGCGGCCGGGACATCGGCACTGAAGGTATGACCACCAGGGTCGAGGTATTTTTCCGTCTTCAGTGCCTTCGTACCGATTGTGGCAGTCAGGCTCTGGGAATGCACATCTTTGAGGATGGCCTCGGAGGCGACCAGGGCAAGACTCAGGGTCGCGCCTTTTTGAGCCGCGCCCGGCGGAACCTTCAGGAGCACGGAGAAATTACCGGCAGTCCAGCGCCAGGTAGATTCGACATTGTAAAAGCCCTTCGTGAGCTGCTGTTTAGCGCTCGGATCGTTCATCTTGAGAGTCGAGGTCAGGGGCGCATTCGCGGCCGGCTCTCCTTCATCGTTTTGGACCGCAGGAGTGGCGTGCTTACCGTTGCATCCGGCAGTCAGGAGAATCGCGGAAAGAGCCGCAACCAGGGCGCGACGTGTCGTAAATATTTGGGTCATTGGATTTTTTCAACCTGAACTAAACAACTATAGAACGACGGCCCCCCACCTTTATCGGTAAGGCGTTGCGAAGTGAGCATGTTAACACTGTTACCGTCGCCCGCCAGCTTCGGCCAGCGTGTGGAACGCGCACAGACAACTCCCTCGGTCACTGTGCTGGCGATGACGGCCTGTAACCGGCATTCGCCGCGTTCATTAAACACACGGACACGGTCATTCGCCCCGATGCCTCGGCTGGAAGCGTCGGCGGGATGCAATGTGACGATGTCCGTGAATGAATCGTTTTCCGGCCGTGAGGCAAACGTGGAATTCATGTTGTCGTCGTTTTTCGGCGAGATCAATTCCAGCGGGAAACGGGACTTGAGGGACTGATTACCGTGCCTGGACTCTATGGGCGGCTCGTAATTCAAGGTTTCGGCATGGAATTCGCATTTGCCGGAGGGCGTGCCAAAACCACCCTCGGCGAAAGGCAGGAAGGGTGCCGGCATGTTGAGGCGGACGAAGTGGTTTTCTTCGAGCTTCTCCAGCGTGATACCGGAAAGAAAAGGGTGCTTGCTAGCCAGGGCGGCGCGAATCATGTCATCGTCCGTATCCGAAAAACAGGCTTCCGTGAAGCCCATTCGTGCGGCGAGTTGGCGGAAAACGTCCTGATTGGACTTTGCCTCGCCCGGTGCCTGCAATACCGGTCGCGCGAGTTGCAGATAGTAGTGGCCGTAGGACCTGTAGAGATCAGTGTGTTCGAGGAATGTGGTTGCGGGAAGAACGATGTCGGCGAAATCAGCGGTATCGGTCTGGATTTGCTCCATCACGACGGTAAAGAGATCCTCGCGGCGAAGTCCCTTGCGTACCGCATTCTGATCGGGCGCGATGGCGGCGGGGTTGGAGTTGAAAACGACCAGCGCCTTCACCGGCTGATTGTCGATAGTTGTCAACGCCTCTCCCAGCAGCGACATATTGACGATGCGCGACTCACGGCGGAGAGGAGACTGGAGTTGTAGTTCGGGCATCTCCACTGCCTTGCCATTCAGGTGGAAAGCGTAAGAAGTGGAGAGTTGAACCCCACCGCCGGCATCACGCCAGGCTCCGGTAAGAGCGGGCAAAAGAGCGATAGTTCGAACCGACATAGCACCGCGCTCGGAACGCTGCACGCCGTAATTCAGGCGGATCGCAGCCGGGCGCGTCGTGGCATATTCTTTGGCCAGGTCGATAATATCCTGCGCGGGTATGCCAGTCAACTGAGCGGCGCGGCATGGAGTCCATTCGCGCACGCGCTCTTTGAGATCGCCGAAACCGAGTGTGTGACGCGCCACGTAGTCGCGATCTTCCAGACCCTCGCCGACAATCACGTGCATCATCGCCAGAGCGAGTGCGGCATCGGTGCCGGGGTTAATTGAATAGTGCTTGTCCGATAGCTTGCCCGTACGGTTCTGGAACGGATCTATCGTGTAAAACTTCGCGCCATTGCGGCGCGCCTCGACGATGAACGGCCAGAGATGGACGTTGGTGCCGAGGATGTTGGCTCCCCAGGCAATGATAAGCTTCGCGTTCCTAAATTGCTCGGGTTCCACGGCGTAACGGTGCCCCGTGGCATCGTTCATCCCTTCCATTCCAGCTGCGGAGCAAATAGTGCGATCAAGACGCGACGCGCCCAGGCGATGAAAGAAGCGCCGGTCCATACCGCCGTAGTTAAGGACGCCCATCGTGCCCGCATAGCTGTAAGGCAGAATCGATTCCGGGCCGTGCTCCGCAGCGGTGGATTGTAGACGCGCGGCGATTTCGTCGAGCGCTTCATCCCAGGAAATGCGGGCAAAGCGGCCTTCGCCTTTAGCCCCGGTCCTGCGAAGCGGATGGAGCAACCGCGCGGACGAGTATTCGTGTTCCAGGTACCGGGCCACTTTGGCGCAAAGAAATCCGCGAGTAACAGGATGGTCAGGATCGCCACGCAGCCTGCTGCCACGGCCCTGGTCATCGATATCGATCAGGAGCCCGCAGCCATCGGGACAATCGAGTGCACAGACGGAATGGAGGGTGCGAGGCACGTCCTTCAATTATCTCCGATGTCTGAGAACGGGTTACGCGTACCGCACTGCGGGCAATTGTATTGCCGGACGAGCCCGGCCATCGGGTTCTGCCTAAGGAGTGCGGATGGATTCCCGCTGCCGCATTTCAGGCAAACGTTGACCTGGGCCGCAGTATTCATCCCATCAGGCAGAGTACCGAAGTAGAAAGCCCAGCCGTATACGCTGAGTCGGGTCCCGAAGCGGCGATCGAGGAGTCTCGACAGCCAGGCGAACAGGAACAACGACCATTCACGGCCGCCGCCGAGGAGCAACAGTCTGCGTGGGCGCGGCCGCGGGGAGTTGCTTTGATGCAGAAACGAAAGCGAGGTGTAAAGGATGGTTGTCGCGACGTGGGGGAGACCTGTCACTAGTTCAATGCGCTGCACCACGGCGTCTGGCGAGGTGAAAGCGTTGACATGACCTCCGCCCTTTGACAGCCAACGGTAGAGTTTGTCACAGAACGTGGAAGCATCCGGCACCGCGACATACAGGGAGCCTTGCTGGCTTATGACCCGTCTGATTTCGGCCAGAGCACCATCGAGATCGTCGAAGTGTTCGAGGCTGTGATTCGACACAATGGTGGTGATGCTGTGATCGGCGAAAGGCAAGCGTCTGGCGTCGGCCTGCACCATGAGTTCGTTGGCGTCACGAAAGTGAATCTCACGATCTACGCGGATGACGCGGGCCGCGGTGCAGGCGGCATCGAAACTGCGCCGGTCGCAGCCGAGATCGAGAACCCGGGCGGACGAACTGAGCGAGTGCAGTATTTCGTGCATTTATATCCGGCTTCTAAGAAGTAGAGCATATTTGCTCTCCACGTGTACGGGAAACCGGACGTCAAAGAAATGGATGCGGTTTGCCCTGATCATCTTCGCCGTTTGCGGGCTATTGGCCCAAGCCCCACCTGCTTTCGATGCCGCGTCGATAAAGCCGAGTCCTCCGGACTTCGCGATGGTTTCCTCAAGAGTAGGGCCGGCGACCCTGAACTACAGCAATGTCACGTTGGAGTTCTGCATTGAAAGAGCCTATGGGCTGAAGAGTTATCAGGTTATTGTGCCCGATTGGATGAACGTGGAGAGGTATACGATCGAGGCGAAAGCCGCTTCGCCAGTGCCACCGGAGCAAATGATGGCTATGCTCCAGACTCTGTTGCAGGATCGGTTTCATCTGGTGTTTCACCGGACTGTCAAGACAATGCCTGCCTACGTGCTTGAGCCCGACGGGGATCATCACGGACTCAAGGTCTCGCAGGAGACAGAGGATAGTCCAAGAACGAGCTACGGGCCAGGCACGCCGGAACGGTGGAGTCGCGTCATGAAATACACGCGGTTCACAATGGCGATGCTCGGCGCCCCCTTCCAACCTGCCGGCCGTCGACACGATTAGTCCTCAGGTTCGTGACCATTGCCCAACGGCCGCCGCGACCCGCGTCGAAGATAACGATGTTACCGGACGGTCGAGGTGATTACGCACCGGCGTGAAGAGGATGCCGATGCTGATCGATGTTCTTGTCCTGGGCATCGCGTAACACAACCTCGAAAACCGGTGTGCCAGGATAGAGGTTTACCGAAATCCACTTCCTATGAAACTCTCCACCTGTTCCGCCGCTCTTTTCTTATCCTTTATGGTTGTGTCATCGCTATCCGCACAGTCCGCGGGTGAAGAGAAGCAGGAGTTCGGGGTGACGGTCGGGCAGTTGAGCGGCACCAGCCCGGGTGTGGCCGGTGGCCCGTTAACACTCGATTCCGGCGTGGCCGTGGAGGCCAACTTCGCCCGCAAGGTTCGCGAACTCGGCTTTGGCAATCTCTATTGGGAAGTCGACGGCCTCGTGGGACCCATTCGCTACGTTACCGGCACACCGACGACCGCTACGCACTCGATCAACAGTGTCTTCCTCACGCCTGGCGTGAAACTGCAGTTCACTCCGAAAGAACCGCTATCGCCCTGGGTCGCTGTGGGCGGCGGCTACGGGTTCTATCACTCCAGCAATTCGAGTATTGCCGGCGGGACAGCTGCAGGCGGTACGACCAACACTTACGCAGTCGACTTCGGCGGCGGGATGGATTGGGCGATGAACAAGCACTATGTGATTCGGGCCGATTTCCGCGGTTTCTATACGGGGGCTCCGAATTACGGGATCAACGTGCCTGGCGGGCAGTTTAACTTCGTGATCGGCGGCGGACTCGTCTGGCGGTTTTCGAAGTAGACGCTTACTGCTTCGTGGCCGCGTCGACCTTGGCTTGGGCGCGCATCGCCTGATCTAACGCTACGGCAGGATCGGCGGCACCGGCCTGGATATTGTCGACTTCTTTCTGCGCTGTTTTCAGTTCGGCCTGTGCGGCGGATAGATCGATTTCTTCTTTCGGCTGGGCCATATCCGCGAGAACGCGAACACGATCCGGCAGGACTTCCACGAATCCACCATAGATCGCCAGGACCTTCGTCTGGCCTGCGGCGTTATAAGTCAGGACACCACCGGCTGCCAGTTCCGACAGCAACGGCGCGTGCCCCGGCAGCACGCCGATGTAGCCTTCGCGAGCCGGGATCTGCACTTCGGTCACCTGCGTTTCGACCAGCAGGCGTTCCGGGCTGACTAACTGAAACAGCAGCGTATCGGCCATAGGTTACGCCTTCATCTGGCGGGATTTTTCGAGAGCTTCTTCGATGGTTCCGACCATGTAGAAGGCCTGTTCAGAGATGTCGTCATGCTTGCCAGCGACGATTTCCTGGAAGCCCTTGATGGAATCCGCGAGTTTGACGTAGCTGCCCTTGATGCCGGTGAACTGCTCGGCCACGTGGAACGGCTGTGACAGGAAGCGCTGAATTTTGCGAGCGCGGCTGACGATGAGCTTGTCTTCTTCGCCCAGTTCGTCCACACCGAGAATCGCGATGATGTCCTGAAGATCCTTGTACCGCTGGAGCACGCCTTTGACAGCCTGCGCGGT
>Ga0206926_1041_pt1 | contig 28131 bp, 19 predicted proteins | sample Alteio_BWOrgHeat_59_FD_152955 | JGI IMG/M metagenome (GOLD analysis project Ga0206926, IMG submission 152955) | Enriched cells from forest soil in Barre Woods Harvard Forest LTER site, Petersham, Massachusetts, United States -... | ecosystem: Environmental > Terrestrial > Soil > Temperate forest >... | reverse complement strand
GACGATGGATCATCCGCCCTTAATAAAGACAGTTTGATAACGCATATCCAGGTGCTTTCCTCCGACTCCTTCCAGGGACGACGCCCCTTTACGGAAGGAGAGGTCAGAACGGTGGATTATCTGACGAAGGCTTATACCAGCCTGGGACTGGAACCAGGGAACGGGAGCAGCTACACACAGGATGTTCCCCTCGTAGAGATCAGCCCTGTCGGCACACCCGCCATCAAAGTGACAGCTTCCAAAACCAGTTTCGACCTGAAGGATCTCCAGGATTTTGTCATGTGGACCGAAAGACCGGATACAGCCATCAGCCTGGATAAAAAAGACGTGGTCTTCGCGGGGTTCGGCATCGTCGCGCCCGAATATAACTGGAATGATTACGCGGGACTGGATGTGAAAGGAAAAGTAGTGCTGGTAATGGTGAATGATCCGGGCTTCTACGACTCTACCCTCTTCAAAGGACATACCATGACCTATTACGGACGCTGGACATATAAATATGAAGAAGCTGCCCGCCAGGGCGCCGCAGCCTGTCTTATCATCCACAACACGGCAGCTGCCTCCTACCCTTTTAGTGTCGTACAAAGTTCCAATGGCGGCGTAAAGCTGCACCTGGATACACGCAGCGCACCACAATATCAATTAGCCGTACAGGGATGGGTAACGGAAGGAACGGGAAAGAAATTACTGACGGCAGCCGGCAAAGATACCAGCCTGCTGAAGAGCGCTCAACACCAGGGATTCAAACCCGTGCCATTAAACCTCACCTTGTCAGCCTCCCTGAAAGTAAAAGAGGTGTATAATATGTCCCATAATGTCATTGCAAAGATCACGGGGACCAAATACCCGGATGAATATATTATTTACTCTGCGCATTGGGACCACCTGGGTATCGGCCAGCCCGACGCAAAAGGCGATTCCATTTATAATGGCGCGGCTGATAATGCCAGCGGTACCGCCGCCATCATGGAGATCGCACGCGCCTTTAAAACGCTCCCGGAAAAACCCGAACGCACCATCATTTTCCTCTCGGTGACGGCGGAAGAACAAGGGCTCCTGGGATCAGCGTATTATGCACAGCATCCCATTTATCCCCTGTCCAAAACAGTGGCCAATCTGAATATTGACGTTTTGAATACTTACGGCCCCACAAAGGACATCACCTACAGCGGCAAGGGACAGTCTGAATTGGAAGACTTCCTGGCAGAAGCTGCAAAGGCAAAAGATCGTTACGTGGCGCCGGAAGACCATCCCGAAGCAGGTCATTATTTCCGCAGCGACCATTTCAATTTTGCCCGTGCCGGCGTCCCCTCCATCACCGCTGACGGAGGCATCGATGATGTGACAAAAGGAAAAGCATTTGGCATGCAAAAACACGACGACTATACGGCCAACCATTATCACCAGCCCAGTGATGAATACAATGCCACCTGGAACCTGGATGGGGCCATGCAGGATATAGGACTTGTTTATGCCATAGGAAAGAAGCTGGCGTTCAGCAGGACATGGCCGGACTGGAAAGCGGGATCAGAATTTAAAGCCATCCGCGATAAAACAGCCGGCGATAGAAAATAACAAAATATTTTTTAGCTATAGTATGCTAAAACTTTAAATTTACTTTTTTCAATCCGGAAATAATATGGGAGATCTGCAGATCAAAAAAGAGCCAAAGAATTATGATGCAGTCATTGTTGGATCAGGAGCAGGGGGTGGAATGGCAGCCTATGTGCTGGCCCATGCAGGGCTCAAGGTCTGTCTGTTGGAAGCAGGCCCCATGTTTGACCCTAAAAAGGATTCTAATCAATTAAAGAACCCCTGGGAATCCCCCCGTCGTGGCGCGTCCACCAAATACCGCCCTTTTGGCGATTTTGATGGTTGCTACTGGGGATGGGAAGTGGATGGAGAGCCTTACACCCAGACCGGCAATCCCGGCACCACCAGCTGGCAATGGTGGAGAGCGCGTATGCTGGGCGGTCGCACCAATCACTGGGGTCGTATCTCCCTGCGATTCGGTCCGAAGGATTTCAAACGCCGCAGCATCGACGGACTGGGTGATGACTGGCCCATCGGTTATGAGGATGTCAAGCCCTATTATGATAAGATAGATAAGCTGCTGGGCGTATACGGCACCAACGAAGGACTGTACAATGACCCTGACGGTTTTTTCCTGCCCCCGCCCAAGCCCCGGCTGCATGAGCTGATGATCAAAAAGGCGGCCGGCCATAGTAAGATCCCCGTCATCCCTTCCCGGATGTCGATATTGACCAAACAGATCAACAGCGAAAGAGGACAATGTTTCTTCTGCTCACAGTGCGGACGCAGCTGTAAAGTATACGGAGACTTCTCCGCCTCCTCCTGTCTGGTGATCCCGGCCCTGAAGACGGGCAATATTGACCTGGTCACCAATGCCATGGCGCGTGAGGTGCTGACCAACAAAGAAGGATTGGCCACCGGTGTCTCCTATGTCAGTAAAGATGACATGCAGGAATACCAGGTCAACGGCAGAACGGTGATCCTCGCCGCCAGCGCCGGTGAAAGCGCCCGGCTTATGCTGAATTCCAAATCTCCCCGTTACCCCAATGGCATCGCCAACAGTAGCGGCATCGTGGGAAGATACCTGCACGACTCCACCGGCGCCGATATGGGTGGATTTATCCCTGAGCTGTTTGATAGAAAAAGATACAATGAAGATGGCACCGGCGGCATGCACGTGTATACCCCCTGGTGGCTGGATAATAAAAAGCTGGACTTCCCCCGCGGCTATCACATAGAATATGGCGGCGGCTTTGGCATGCCCCTCTATGGATTCATGTGGGACATGGAAAAGCTGAACGGGCTGGCGCCTGTCAATGGAAAAACAAAAGAGGCGGGCGGCTATGGCGCTTCGCTAAAAGAAGACTATCGTTTCTTCTACGGCAGCCATGTCGGTATGGCCGGTCGCGGAGAGGCCGTTGCCAACATTAACAACTATTGTGAGATAGACCCCAATGTTGTAGACAAATACGGTATTCCCGTGCTGCGTTTTAATACCAGCCACTCCGAATATGAGATCAAACAGGCCAAACATATGAAGGAGACGTTTAAAGAGATCCTCCACAATATGGGCGCCATTAATGTATGGGGCGCCGATGACGGCCCGCACAACAACTGGGGCTTACATGCCCCCGGTGTTATCATCCACGAAGCAGGCACCGTAAGAATGGGTGATAACCCCAAAACGGCCCCCCTGAATAAATGGAGCCAGGCACACGACGTAAAAAATCTCTTTTGTGTAGACGGAGGTCCCTTCGTATCCCAGGCAGACAAGAACATCACCTGGACGATCCTGGCCCTCTCGATGCGCACCAGCGAATACATCGTGGATGAAATGAAAAAAAGGAACATTTAAATGAATGCCCCTTCTTCGGAAGGTTTTAAAATAGCTATCATGGACAGAAGAAAGTCGATAAAAGCCCTCCTCGTAGGAACCGTCTCCACCGGCGTACTGGTGGAAGCATGCAATCCCGGTGATAAAAAGACAGCAGCTGTCGACACTCCCCCGGCAGCCCCGCCCCCTCCTCCCGCCGAGACTAACCGGATGAAGGAAGAAGAAGAGCACTACAAGGAAGTAGTGGCCAAAACATTCTTCACCCCGGAAGAAATGGCTACGATCACGGTCCTCGGCGATATCATCATTCCCAAGGACGACATCAGCGGCAGCGCATCAGACGCAAAAGTCCCGGAGTTTATCGAGTTCATCGTAAAAGACATCCCCAAACATCAGATCCCCGTCCGTGGAGGTCTTCGGTGGCTGGATGTACAATGCCTGAATAGATTTGGCAAGTCATTCAAAGACTGCACCCATCCTCAACAAATAGAGATGGTGGACGAAATAGCCTATCCCAATAAGGCAAAACCGGAGATGAAACAAGGTGTCGCATTCTTTAACCTTATGCGTAACCTTGTCACCACCGGATTCTATACCACCGAGATGGGAGTAAAAGACCTCGGATATCTGGGCAATGTGCCCAATCAATGGAATGGCGTACCTGACGACGTACTAAAAAAGCACGGTCTGGCCTACACAGAAAAGGAGCTGAAGGAGTGTGTCAGCTATTCCTGAGCATGGCCTGGATCCAGGTAGCCCCCATTAATGGACAACTAATTCTTTTTTGCGGTCTTAATTGTGTATGGGCCTGAAATGAAAGCCTTCCTCACATAATACAAAATTATTGGGGACAAAGCTGAGAAGGGACTGTCTGACCATGGCTTCTGCCTCCTGCTGATATTGAATACCGACTTCGGGCGTACGCATGGCAAATTGCCAGCTTTGTATCTTTAGTAATGCGATCCTACTTTCCTGTAACAGATAATTCTCTGCCTGACGAAATTCCTCTGCAAGATGATCCTGGTTGTTCCGGATATTAGGCGTCATAGGGATTAGTATTAGTTTTTAAAGAATATTGGATATACGATAAAACGAGAAATCCGGCTTGAAATTGTGCGACGGTCGTTTACCCTGATATTCCGCTTTCAGGAATTTTATTCCCAAAAACGGAAGGTACGGAAATTACTCTTTTTCCCAATCGAATATTTATCAACGCTTTACGAACTGGCACTTAATTCGCATCAAGATAGATGTATTCAAATGATAACAACAACACTAAGATATTGACCTTGACAAACAAATTGACGGCCATCAATAGTTAAAAGGTACTTTTTTAGTTTTTTCAGGCTTACAGGTTACTACTTCTACAAAAAATCCTTCCACACAAGTGGGAGGATTTTTTGCAATATGCTCGTAGGCAATGGGCTTCTGGCCTGCCCCGCAGGCCAGAAGCGGTCTTAGCTCTTCCTAGGATCGCCCCGGCGATCCGTAAACTCCCTAACTACAGCCTGGCTCTTCTTATGACCCAGACCTCCACCAGCCAGCCAACACAACACCACTTTCCCAACTCTTCTTAGTATCATCTTATCAACACAGCCGTCCCCTTTTGAAACACCTTCCTGCCCGTATCCCTGTCCGTGTATTGCAACATCCAGACATAGGTGCCGGCCGGTTCAGGATGTCCGTTGATCGTACCATCCCATTTCTGCAGCCAGTCCCTGCCCGTAAATACCAGCTGTCCATATCTGTTGTAGACCCGGAACTCGAGATGATCCGCCTTATAGGCATTCAATGGATAGAGATAATCATTCATTCCGTCCCCATTGGGGGTAAAGGCGGAAGGGACGGCGATATAACAGGATCTCAGCACATCTATTTGCCATACAGCCGTATCATAACATCCATAAACATTGCCGATGACCAGGCTGACATCATATTTCTTTTCTGCTCCCAGGATGGGATAGGTATGATCAGCCGGTTGCGCATCACTACTACCCGTGCCATCGTCAAAGTTCCAGGTATAAGAAAGATTCTTACCCGTGCTGTTGTCTTTTATAACAGCGGCATCCGTAGGACAAAGAATACTGGGCGCCTCAAAAGATGCATGGATGGCATTGTCCAGGGCAACGGTGGAAGTAGCCGTGTCGCTGCAAAATCCATTGGATACAATGAGTCGTATGGACTTATCCCCGAATACGGGATAGATGTGAAAAGGATCTTCCACATTACCGGTCGTATTATCACCAAAGGACCACAGCCATTGATCGACGCCATTCTTATCCGTGTAGAAGAACTGGATAGTGTCGGCCTTACAGCCAAACTTCACCTGGTCATCAAACACCGCCGACACCGTATCCCCGAGACTGAAGGGTATGATCGCGCCGGCCGGTGTGCTGAGTCCGCATTCATCGATGATGGTATTCCCATCTATGCCATCCGCCAGTTTTATCTGGTAATTACCGCCGTTGACAATGGGTGCAGACAGCTGGACCGTGATGACATTCCCTTCTCCACTGGCATCACAGTTGGCGGAAGCGCCGGAAATAGTGACGGGAGAGGGACCGGTGACGGCAAAATCACTGCCATTCGATGCGATGGAACTACACATTATTTTTCGCGGGAACACCAGCTGTAACACATTGGGTGCACAACCGGGTGTCGTAAGACTATCCAAAGGCGTAGGTTGCGGAGCGGCCAGCTGGAAAGGCAGCGCGGATCCTGCCGGCACTTCGGCATCACAGTTATCCAACACCGTATTCCCATCCGTCCCGTTGCTGGCGGTGATCGTATAATTACCGGGGGCCAGGTGACCGCTGAGCATCAATTCCACGGTGTCCATATCAAAACCGTTGCTGCAGCTGGTGCTGACCGCGCTGATGACAGAGACCGTGGCGCTGTTCACAGAAAAATCACTGCCATCTGCAGCGAGACTGCTGCACTTCATCTTTTTATTAAGTACTATCTGGAGCTTGTCATCACAGATGACCTGTATACTCTTTAGCGCGGGTGGCACCGTGTCGGTGATGCTGGCCGTACCACCGTAGAAAGACAGATCATAACCACTCTGTGAGTCACCGCTGAAATGACTGATGAGCAAAAGATAGTTATGCCCCTGTATCAGATTGGGCATCTTGCTGAAGATGGGGGGATTAAAAGTATTAAAGGAGCTGCATTCCGTCAGGGAGCTGGCAGTGGACGAAGTACCGGTGGTACCGGTAAGACCGCTCCAGTTACAGGCCAGGAATAAGCCGGAATTCGTATATACATCATTGGGGTTATGGCCTGTTATATCAAACAGCTGCCAGTCATAATCATCCGTACCTTTTTTAGGAGCGATGGTCAGCGCCAGCGTGCCGGAGACAAAACAGGTGAACTTATACCAGTAGGGATTAAGATCCTCATAGGTCACCTGCGAGGAACAGCCGGGTACAGGGATGATGTTATTTACACAGGCAGGCACGCTGGACTGGGTAAAAGTAGCGCTGCCACATACCGGAAAGGCCGTGGCCGGTGTCTGCCCCAGCGTGGTACAGCCCTGCGCGTAACCGGACATCCCCGGCATCAAAAGAACGGAGAAAAGAATAGAAAAGGTAAAAACAATACGCAGCCGCAAACTGACCATTTCGTGCAATGAGTTAGTGTTTACATGACGAAGCTACGACGCTTAGCGTTGCTTCCCGAAAATGTTAAGTCTGCCCTTTTTCCATTTCAGGATAAGCTTTCCATAAATGGGAAAAAATTAGATGCAAACATATTCATTACACATTGGTTATTAATACATTAAATCATTGGCATCAAATTGGACATTACTATAAACATACCTGAGTTACCGACCCCTAAACCCCAACTGTCGATTTTTGACTTTCAAATTCCAGGATTTCTGAAAGATCCTTCCGAACTGAAGCGGAAGGATTTTTCCTTTAAAAAAGGCCCCCTCCTTTTGGGACAACAGGTGATTTCCCCCTATTTTTGCCCCCTTTGAACCTCCGGCCGATAAATATGACTGTTTGCTGGTGAAAATTCTGTATAAGAACTATTATTTATGGACAAATTGATTTATCTAGTTCCCGTAATGGGGGCCATTGGTCTACTCTACACATTTATCAAATTTGCCTGGGTATCCAAACAGGATGCAGGTAATGAACGGATGCAGGAGATCAGCCGTTACATCGCAGAAGGCGCTATGGCCTTTTTAAAAGCAGAATGGAAAATACTCTCCTACTTCGTGGTTCTGGCAGCCATCCTGCTTGCTGTGATGGGAGCCAGCAATCCTGATTCACACTGGTCTATTGCTATCTCATTTATATTAGGCGCTATATTGAGCGCCACTGCCGGCTACATCGGCATGCGCAGCGCCACCAAGGCGAATGTGCGCACGGCGCAAGCCGCCCGCACCAGCCTGAGCAAGGCGCTGAAAGTATCCTTCACCGGCGGCTCTGTGATGGGGCTGGGTGTTGCAGGTCTGGCCGTGCTGGGCCTGGGCGGATTGTACATCATCTTAAAAGCCATCTTCGCCCCTGACGCTGCAGCTGACTCACCGGAAATGGTGCGGACCATCGAGGTGCTGACGGGCTTTTCCCTGGGTGCTGAATCCATCGCATTGTTTGCGCGTGTGGGTGGCGGTATTTATACAAAGGCGGCCGATGTAGGCGCCGACCTCGTAGGAAAGGTGGAAGCCGGCATCCCTGAAGATGATCCCCGTAACCCTGCTACCATTGCCGACAACGTAGGTGACAACGTAGGTGACGTGGCAGGCATGGGCGCCGATCTGTTCGGCAGCTATGTAGCCACCGTGCTTGCAACCATGGTATTGGGAAGAGAGACCAGCTCCGATGATCAGTTCGGCGGCATGGCTCCCATCCTCCTCCCCATGCTGATCGCAGGCGTTGGCATCCTCTTCTCCATCGTGGGAACTTTATTCGTCCGCATCAGCGATACAGCCGGTATCAATACATCTGTCGTCCAGAGAGCCCTGAACATGGGCAACTGGGGCTCCATCATCCTGACGGCCCTGGCCTGTGTCGGACTGGTAGCATTTGTATTACCCGACAGCATGTCCCTGCGTGGCGTAGAGTTCACCAAATGGGGCGTATTGGGCGCGATTGCGGTAGGCCTGCTGGTAGGCACCCTCATGAGCATCATCACAGAATACTATACAGCCATGGGCAAGGGCCCCGTGCTGAGCATCATCCGCCAGTCGGGCACCGGTCACGCCACCAACGTCATCGGAGGTCTCGCAGTAGGTATGCAATCCACCTTCCTGCCCATTTTAGTCCTGGCAGGCGGCATCTGGGGCTCCTTTGAATGCGCCGGGCTTTATGGAGTGGCGATCGCTGCGGCAGGTATGATGGCGACTACAGCTATGCAGCTGGCCATCGACGCCTTCGGTCCCATCGCAGATAATGCCGGTGGTATTGCAGAAATGAGCGAATTGCCGAAGGACGTCCGGGAGAAAACCGACGTACTGGATGCAGTAGGTAATACGACCGCTGCCACCGGTAAAGGATTCGCCATTGCATCGGCCGCCCTCACGGCGCTGGCTCTTTTCGCTGCCTTTGTTGGCGTAGCCGGCATCCAGGGCATCGATATTTACAAAGCAAAAGTACTAGCCAGCCTTTTTGTCGGCGGTATGATCCCTTTTATATTCTCCTCTCTTTGTATCCAGGCCGTGGGCCAGGCAGCCATGGCCATGGTGGAAGAGGTCCGTCGCCAGTTCCGTACCATTCCCGGTATCATGGAAGGTACGGGCAAACCCGAATATGACAAATGCGTTGCCATCTCTACACAGGCATCCATCAAGAAAATGATCCTGCCGGGTGCGATAGCCATTTTTTCTCCGCTGATAATGGGTTTCCTGCTGGGTCCCGAAGCACTGGGTGGTTTCCTGGCGGGCGCTACAGTCAGCGGCGTACTGATGGGCATCTTCCAGAACAATGCCGGCGGCGCATGGGACAATGCCAAAAAATCCTTCGAGAAAGGCGTGGAGATCAATGGCGAAGTACATTATAAAAAGTCCGATCCTCACAAAGCTTCTGTTACAGGAGACACCGTAGGTGACCCTTTCAAGGATACATCCGGACCTTCGATGAATATACTGATCAAGCTGATGTCCATCGTTTCCCTGGTCATCGCCCCTACCCTGGCGTCCGTATTCCATACAAAGGATCAGGCGAATGTGCGGGTGAAGAAAGTAGAAAAGGCCGTGGTGGTGAAAACGGCAACAGCGGCAGGGTTCATTGCAAAATCCGCCAACTAACCAGCTTTTAACAAAAAAAAATTCCCTGTTCGATGTGGAATTCAATTTAGAATTCTATATTTGTCTTACAAACAACGACACTAATCAGATCCAAATACCAAAAGTCCCGATGTTTCTACACCGGGGCTTTTTTTTGCGCCTACCTCACCTCCAATTTGCCCTTCTTCCTAAAAAAAGGTATATTGTAGTACACACGATTGCCATTCAATGCCTCCGGCCATTCTATATTATGCCGTTCCGGGATTCATTCTCCTCCTGCTCCTGGAAGCCTGGTTCTCCTACCGGGAACAGCGTGATTTGTATGAGACAAAGGATACATTTAGCAGCCTGGCCCTCGGCATCGGTAACCTGGCCAGCGGGCTGATCACCAAGGCGTTCATATTTGGGCTATTTATATTGCTCTATCGATACCGGCTCTTCACCCTGGATGGTAGTCGTTGGTGGCATTGGGCCCTTGCTTTTTTTGCAGATGACTTTTCCTATTATTGGTTTCACCGCAGCAGTCATCGCATCAGCTGGTTCTGGGCCTCGCATGTCGTCCATCACTCATCCCGGAGATACAATCTGGCAGCGGCATTGCGGCAGAATTGGACGGGCAATCTGACAGGGGCCTTTCTCTTCTGGTGCTGGATGCCGCTCGTGGGTTTTCATCCCATCATCGTCCTCATGATGCAGTCCATCAGTCTTATTTATCAATTCTGGATCCATACAGAGACCATTAAATTATTACCCCGCCCACTGGAATTCATCCTGAATACCCCCTCTCACCACAGGGTGCACCACGGTGTAGATCTGCTATACCTGGATAAGAACCATGGCGGCGTGCTCATCATCTGGGACAGGCTCTTTGGTACATTCAGGAAAGAGGCCTGGCGTCCCACCTATGGACTCACCACCAATATCGGCTCTTTTAATCCTGTTGTCGTAGCGTTTAAGACCTGGGCTGAGCTGCTCAGAAAGGCAGCCCGGTCAGGATCGCTCAAAAATGGATTGCTTTATTTCATCCGGCCGCCCGGCTGGAGTCACGATAAGTCCAGCCGGACAACCCGGGAAATGATAGAAGAATATAACCGGTCACATCCCGACCAGCCCATTTCATAATTTTAACATTCAATTACGATAGATTTCGTAAATTACATTTCAAATATATATTTTATGTCGACGAGGTATATCAAACCTACGGAAAGTGAACTGGAGATCCTGCGGGTTCTCTGGGAAAAAGACCTGGCCAGCGTAAGGGAGGTGCATGAAGAGCTGGCAAAATCCAAAGAGGTGGGTTACACGACCACGCTTAAATTAATGCAGATCATGCATGAAAAAGGATTGGTAAAGCGGGATGACTCTTTCAAAACGCATATTTACCAGGCTGCCGTCAGCAAAGAAAAGACACAAAAACACCTCCTGGGCAAAATGATCAATACCCTCTTCGGGGGCTCTCCCACCGAATTGGTGTTACAGGCCCTGGGTAATCACAAGACCTCTCCGGCAGAGCTGGAGGAAATTCAACGGTTATTGAATAATCTTAAAAATCAATAATTATGCACCTGCTCACCCATTCCATTATACTGAAGGCGCTGGGTTGGTGGTTGTTTAATAGTCTCTGGCAGATGGGGCTGTTGTGGCTGGTATACACATTATTCACATTTACATTCCGAAGGGCTTCTGCCAATGCCCGCCATGGTCTTGCGCTCCTTTTACTGGCAGCAGGGGCCGGCTGGTCAGCCCTCTCCTTCATCGGGTATTTTACTTTCGGAGCGCTTACAGATGGCTCTTTTGACAGACTGCTCCCTGCATCCGGCTTGTCTTTCTATAACATACTTTCGGGAGGACATCGGATCATCGGGGAAATACTGCCTTACTGCGCGACGCTGTACCTGGTGACTTTATTCCTGCTGGTCATCAGGTATGCCAACCAATATTTTCATGCACGACGGCTGAGACAAAAAGGCCTCTCACGGGTGGCGCCGGAGCTCCGGCTCTTTACTGCAGAGACAGCCCGTCAGATGGGGATCAACAAGAAGGTGGGCATCTGGTTGTCAACGCTGGTAGAGGCGCCGGTGACACTCGGTCTGATCAGGCCCCTCATCCTTTTACCGGTGGCAACGGCCACTCATCTTACCACCGCCCAGCTGGAAGCTATATTACTGCATGAGCTGGCGCATATCCGGGGGAACGACTACTTGCTGAACCTGGGTATTTCCGCCATGGAAGTCATCTTCTTTTTTAACCCTTTCGCCCGGCTGCTCATCCGGGGGATCAAAAAAGAAAGGGAGCACCGCTGCGACGATGTGGTGATCCAGTTCAGATATGATGCGCATGAGTACGCATCAGCCTTATTATCCCTGGCTACCCGGATACAGGGCCAGCCCCAGCTGATGCTGGCTGCCACCGGCAGCAATGATCAGTTCCTTTTACAAAGGGTCAGACGCATTCTTAAAGTAAAAAGCACAAGGGAAAGACAGACAGGAAGATCACTCCTGTTCCTCTTATTTCCCCTGATGGCCGCCCTGCTGGCGCTCAACTTTTCGCAGCAGCCGGCTAGTGCTATCGCGGATGTCACAGTCAATGCCACCGTCCCTGCGCTGCAGGCCATCGCAAGACCTCTTTTTTCCGAATCCTCCTCCACGGATGGAGCCACCACGGAAAACCCGGAAGATTCCGCCAGCCAGGTCCAGCCCACGGACGGAACGCAGACGACCTCCGACTCCACATCCGCCACTCCTGCAACAGAGGAAGCCCCGACAGCCGACCCGGCCCCACCCGTCGCCCGGATCCAACATCCCATAATGATCTTTGCCAATGACCAGCCAGATGATGCCGCGGAAAACAACATTGTGCTGACCAGCCAGCAGGCGGATCAGGCGGATCAAAATACAGCGTCTGCCGATGGTTATGACTATGGTTATATAGAGGATGCCAAAACCGTGACCACAGGTAGCAGCAGGGATTATTCTATTGCTATGACCGTTACGCCCATTAATAAGACCCTACGGGACCTCCAGCGGCAAAAAGTTGCCTCCGGGTCCGGGCGATCCGTTTCCGTTTATGTCCCCAATACGAGTTTCCTGTATCGCACGGTCTATGACACCAGCAGTCCTGATCCACGGTATATCTATCTGCAAAAAAAGGCTGTTAAAGAGATGCAGACAACCATGGTAAAAATGCAAAAAGACCTCCAGCTACAGCTGAAGATCATGGCAGCAGCACAAGCCAGTGAAAATAGAGAGGTGATGAATGAACAAAAGCAGATCCTGAGTGACCAAATAAAATTACAACAACGCTACCTTGAACAACAGCGCGCATTACAATTAAAATTAGAAAAGGCTGTAAGTAAACGAGTTATAGTAGTTATATAATATTAACCCGCTTCGGTTTATTTGATATTACAAGATAAAACCCGTTGATAATCAACGGGTTTTATCTTGTAACAGTGTGCTGGTCCTTTTTCCTTCGCAAAACAACATATCCAGGATGGAAAGATGCGGAATGAATCCTGTTCTTTCTTCAAAGACCTGTCTGTATTGCACGGGCTCCGTCCAATCCATAATATTTTTCGGCAATATCTTTCCTCTCCCATCCAGCCATTCCTCGTCTTCATAAAATTGCTGGTACGTTTCCGTGAATGAGATCTCCACGGACCAGGCCAGCGCCTTCAGCGTCCATTCGAAACAGGCAAGGTTCCAGTCCAGTAAAAAATGAAATGGCTTATTATAAAGAGCCGCCAGGTCATCCCGGTAATACTCAAACCAGGGACTCCGGCTATAAGATGCCAGCAAAGTCTTCCAATGTTGATCCTGCCATTGATAAGTTTCCGAGACCCTCATATCCTTCATCAGGGTCTTCTGATCCCGGCCTTTTTTTAGGGGAATGCTCAGCTGAATGGGACCCTGTGCTCCCGCAACGGTGCACCTGTTGCGAAAACTCATTTTTTGATAAAATTCATATTGTTCAAAAACGATATTTGACGATTTATCTATAATTTTAAACAAAATAACACTTGGAAAATATTGTAAATCACTTAGTAAAGTCATCCAATTAATATTTAAATTCATTTTGTTCACCTAATGCATGGAAATTGAGGGTCGAATAGAAATTGGCAACCAAAATACTATTATTTAAATTGTATATAATAAAATATAAACTACTAATAACCATTGTTTTAAGTTTAAAAATAATCCGCTACTATATTTAGCTTTTTTGAGCTTTTGTTTTTCCGCCGGTCAAACCCTTTTTTACTAATGATCTTAGTGAAATTTAAAAGTACAAAATCCCTGTGACGCCCCGAAAATTAAAAATGAGGACCGAGACACAGCTCAAAAAAAGAGGCGCTTAAATCGCCTTAAAATGCGGCTCCTACCCTTTCCTAAAAAGGAAGAAAGAGCAGGATCTTTGCACAAGAAAAGGGAGCAGCTGGTAAAAGGAGCAGTTATATGCAGCGGGTATTAATGTCTGGAAAGAAATTATTTTTTTGTTTCATTTATTTTCTAACTTTGCGTTACGCGTACGCTAAAAAGTTGGCCACTTACATAACCCGCCTCATGCGGGGTTGCCTTAGGGCACAGGGGTGGTTGGATTTTTTAGCTTTTTTATTTTAGATCATTCCCATCCAGATCAACGATAGACGCATATTTATCTTTTAGCTATCCCAGCCGGCAGACGAAGGCATAAAAAAAGGGCTACCTTCCTTAGAAAGTAGCCCTTAATACACGGGATCATAAATCCCCCAATTTTATATCGCCTAAGCGTTTATCGCTGGTCTGTTATAATTTTTGTCCATACAAATATCATTTTACTCCGCCAAATTAAGCTGTTGTTTACGCAGTTCCTCCAGTTTCTCCTTGCCATAAGCCGCACGCGTGATCACGACGAACAGCACAGGAACGATAAAAATAGCCAGGCTGGTGGCGGCAAACATCCCACCCAGCACGGTCCACCCGATGGTATTACGGGCGACGGAGCTGGCGCCGGAGGCAAGGGCCAGGGGCAATACCCCCAGCAGGAAGGCGATGGACGTCATCAGGATGGGACGCAGGCGGAGCTTGACCGCATCCAGCGTAGCCGGTACGACCCCCATCCCCCTGTCCACACGTTCCTTGGCGAACTCCACGATCAGGATGGCGTTCTTGGCCGAAAGTCCGATCAGCGTAATAAGACCTATCTGTGCGTAGACATTGTTAGTCAGCCTGGGGATCAGCGTCAAGGTCAGGATGGCCCCGAATACCCCGATAGGCACCGCCAGCAGTACGGAGAACGGTACGGACCAGCTCTCGTACAGGGCAGCCAAAAAGAGGAACACAAATATGATGGAGAGCGCAAAAATATAGACGGCGCTGTCCCCTGATTTTATTTCCTGGTAGGACAGACCGGAGAACTCATATCCATATCCTTCCGGAAGCGTTTTGGCGGCCACCCGTTGCAATGCTTCGATGGCCTGTCCGCTGCTGAATCCCGGCTTGGCGCCACCATCGATCTCCGCACTCCTGTAGATATTGAAGTGGGATATGAGGGGGGCGCTTTCCGACGTCTTATAAGAGACCACAGCGCTGAGCGGGAGCATTTCGCCTGCCGCATTCTTCACATAATAATGGTCGATGCTTTTGATATCATTACGGAAATTGGTATCGGCCTGGGCTACCACATAGAAGTTCCTGCCGTAAATGGTCAGCTGGTTGATATAGGTGCTGCCCATGTACATCTGCATGGTATTGTAGACATCCGCCAGGTTCAATCCCAGCTTCTTGGCTTTGTCCCTATCTACATTCACAATATAACCGGGTGTATGGGCGCTAAAGAAGGTAAAAGCCTGGCCTATCTCCGGCTGCTTGTTCGCCTCGGCGACAAACTGGTTGACCACTTTTTCAAAGGTCTTGATATCGTCATTGGACTGCCTTTGTTCCACCTGGATGCTAAAACCGCCCGCGTTACCCAGACCGGGGATAGCCGGTGGCGGAATTACGACGATCTTGGCTTCCTTCAGCTTCGCAAAACGTTTATTCAGCTCGGCCACGACCCCCAGCAACTGTTCCGTCTTCTTCGGCCTTTCATCCCAGGGCTTCAGCTGCATAAAAATAGTGCCGGCATTGGACTTGATACCACCCGTCAATACGTTGAATCCACCCAGGGCAGCCGTATGCAGCACACCGGGAACATCCTGCGCAAGATGCATCATACTGTCCAGTACGACCAGGGCGCGGGTCGTGGACCCGGCTTCCGGTATTTCATAGGACACATAAACACGGCCATCATCTTCCGTCGGGATAAAGCCCGTAGGCTTGGACCTGAAGAGAAAATAGTCGCCCACAATAATACAGGCCAGCAGCACGAGGACAAGGGGGGCCCCTTTTATCCAGCTTTTTACGCCCAGCGTATACCGGAGGCTAAACCTACGGAACCATTCGTTGAACTTATAGAACAGTTTATTCAGCCCTTTAGAGTTCTTGTTGATGTGATGTTCCTTCAGCAGCAGCATACAAAGGGCCGGTGTCAGGGACAGGGCCACAAAGGCTGAGATCAGTACGGAAATGGCGATGGTGATGGCAAACTGCTGATAGAGTCTACCCACCAGTCCGGGGATAAAGCCCACCGGCACGAACACCGCCGCCAGGATCAGGGCGATGGCGATAACGGGCCCTGAGATGTCATGCAAGGCCCTTGACGTAGCCTCTTTGGGAGAAAGCCCTTCCGTATCGATGTAGTGCTGTACGGCTTCCACCACCACGATGGCGTCATCCACGACGATCCCGATGGCCAGCACAAAGCCGAACATGGTCAGGGTATTGATGGTAAAGCCAAGAGGAATAAAGAAGATGAAGGTACCCACGATGGCCACGGGAATAGCCAGCACGGGAATAAGAGTGGACCGCCAGTTCTGCAGGAAGAGGAACACCACGAGGGTCACCAGTCCCAGGGCGATCAAAAGAGTATTGACCACATCCGCGATGGATACTTTTACAACGGATACTGATTCGAAAGGAACCATATAGTCTATATCCGCGGGGAAATATTTTTTCAGACCAGCCAGGGTACTATAGACCCCTTCGGCCGTTGCCAGGGCATTACTGCCGGGAGCCTGGTACACCAGCAGGTAAGAGGCGCGTTTGCCATCCACAAAGGAGTTGGCGGTATAGCTGACCTTACCCAGCTGCAGCCGGGCTACATCCTTTAGATAAACAATGGAATTCGCCTGGGGATTACTACGGACGATGATATTACCAAAATCCTGTTCCGTCGTCAGCCGGCTGTTGGTGAAAACCGTGAACTCAAATGCCGTCGAAGAATTCTGGGGAGGAGAGCCTACTGAACCGGCAGCCACCTGGAGGTTCTGTTCATTTATGGCGTTCTGAATATCATTGACCGTAAGACCCAGCTGAGCCAGCTTATCCGTCTTCAGCCAAACACGCATGGCGAAGTTATCCGCCCGGCTGAACACATCGCCTACCCCGGGTACACGCAGCAAGGCGTCACGGAGATAGATATTGGCATAGTTGTCCATAAATGGAATACTATGGGATCCCTTGGGTGAATAGACGGCCACCAGCAGAAGGATGGCGGGGTTACGTTTCAGGGTAGTGATCCCCAGCTTCTGTACCTGTGCGGGTAAGGTGGGGGTGGCGATCCCAACGCGGTTCTGGATGTCCAGGGCCACGATATTGGGGTCGGCGCCGATATTGAGCGTCGCGGTTATCTGGGACAGCCCGTTATTGGCGCTGTTGCTCTGCATATAGGCGATGCCGGGTACGCCGTTGACCTGTGTTTCGATAGAGGTGGTAGTCGTCTGCTCCACCGTCTGGGCATCGGCCCCGGTGAAATTACTGGTGATCTGTACGGTGGGAGGCGTGATATCCGGGTACTGGCTGATGGGCATATTCAGAATTGCCAGGGTACCCACCAGCAGGATCACGACCGACACCACAATGGCTGTGACCGGCCTCCTGATAAATATGTTAGAAGAGTTCATCCGTTGATTTTTTATGTTTGTTCGCCTGCTTTGCCTGTTCTGCTTATCTTATTTTGCTGCGGGAGTGGCGGCTGGTTTCGGAGCGCCTGTCTGGATGGCGGAGCTGTCTCTCAGCTTCTGCACCCCTTCGGTCACCACCTTATCGCCTTCCTGTAACCCGGAACGGATCACTATCTTATCGTTGATGCGGGTGCCCAGTGTCACTTTCTTCATCAGCGCACGGTTGCTGTCCGCCATAAACACAAAATATTCACCCAGCTGTTCCACGATGGCCTTATAGGGAATAAGCAGGCTGGCCTGCCCTGCATCATGCTTGACACGGATGTTGGCCGTGAGCCCGGCCTTTAGCTCATCCTCCGGGTTGGGGAAAACGAGACGGACCTTGAGAGTGCCAGTGGTGGGGTCTACACTGCGATCCAGCAGATACAAATGACCGGCATATTTATAAACGGAGCCATCAGGCAGCGTCACGGTAAAAATAGAATCCTTATCACTGGTCCCTTTTTCCATGTATTTCGTAAACTGGGGGATCTCTGCCTGGTCGATGGCGATATCGATGGCCATGGGATTATCCGTAGAAATGGAGTTCAGCAATGTCTGGGGATATACGGAGGTCCCTACTTTCACCTGGGAAATACCGATGGTCCCGTCAAAAGGCGAATAGATGACAGAATATTTCAGATTGGTCTGCACACTGGCCACGCTGGCCTGTGCGGCCTCCACCTGGCGTTTGGCGCTCTCCAGATCAGCTATCTGATGATCCAGCGTCTGCTTCGCAATGGCATCCTGTTTGGACAGCTCGGTATAGCGGTCCGCATCCTGCTGTGATTTTGCCAGGTTGGCCTTTGCCACATTCAGATTGGCCACAGCCTGGTCAACGGCAGCCCGGTATTGCTGCTGGTCTATTTCATACAGCTTCTCCCCTTTGCGCACATGCTGGCCATCCTTAAAGTAAATACCGACGATATTCCCGGAGACCTGGGGCTTGATGTCCACCTGGTTAAGCGGCGTCACAGTGGCCGGATAAGAATCATAATAGGTGGCGTTGCCTGCCGCAACAGTATATAATGTCACGGGCGTAGGAGGAGGCGCCTGGGGACCAGCCTTTTTATCTCCGCAGGAAGTAAAAAAGAACACCAGAATAAAACCAGTCCATTGAATGCTATTTCTCATATAAAAAGATAATTTATCCATGATTAATATATACTACTGTCTACGGAACAAATACGGTCCCTAATGCTTTCTGCACATCCAGCTTGCTGCTAAGCACCTGGTAAAGCGCGTTGCTGTAATTGGACTCCGCGGTACGCAGGTCGGTCTCGGCCGTGATCAGCTCCAGGTACGTCTTGATACCGGACCTGTACTGCAGCTGTATTGTATTGAAGACCTCCCTGGCCAGATCAAGATTGTCCTTTTCGACAAAATAGTCGGTCAGGAATCCTTTATAAGCCGCCAGCGCCTGCGCATACTGGGAATTGATGCTATTCTGCAGGTCTATGATGTCCCAGTCAAGACGGGTCAGCTGTAATTCGGCGATCTTTATATTCTGGGTCCGTTTCGTCCCCTGGAAGATGGGAAAGCTTAATTGAACACCCGCATAAGAGTTGGGAAAATTGTTGTTATATAATGGAGAGAACCTGTCATTGAGATAATTGAAATTATAAGCGCCGACCGCTGTCAGGGAAGGCAGATAGCTCCATTTCTCGTATTGAAGATCGGTACGCTGTAATTTCTTCTTTGTCAGCAGGGACTGATATTCTATTCTTTTTGTAAAGTCCACCGTGGCCATTGTGTCAATGATGATCTCACCCGTCATCTGCGCGCTGTCATATACAAGATGGATGGTATCCTTCGCCGTATAACCCATCAGCTGATAAAGAATGGCATATTTTGCCTTTAGCGCCTCCTGGTCTGTCCTGCGCTCCGCCCTGGAATTATTCAGGGAGATGGTGGCGCGTTTGTAATCTGTCTTGTCCACAAGGCCCCCCTGGTATTGATTATAGGCGTCCTTCAGATTACGCTCCAGCCGGACGATGTCATCGTTCAACACCTCTATCTGTTTTTCCGTAAGCAGTACGTCATAAAAAGCCTTGCTGACATTCACCGCCACATCTATCTTGTCGGAAACGGTGGTCTGCCGGCTGAGCCTTATAGCATCAGTACGTGTCCTGCTGGCCAGCAGCACATCCCTGTTAAAGATATTCTGCGAGAGATTAAATCCGACCGTCGAGCTGTTATAGGTGCCGGATGGAATGACGGTCCCGTTAATAAAGGCGCTGGGCAGCTGGAAATTATTCTGATAATTGGCATTGAGGTTTAATTGGGGAAGCCAGTCCGCCAACTTACTCCGGATCTGCCGGTCCGTGATCTGTTCATCCAGCAGGGACTGCTGTACAAGGGGATAATGCTTTTCTGCAAATTCCACACAGTTCTGTAGAGTTGCATTCTGTAACACAGTGTCGGCGGCCTTTTGCGCATGGACCGCCAGCGTACAAATACTTAATCCACTGCTGACGAATACTACGTAAAATATTTTCTTCATAATATGGACGCTATAGATTTACTAATTCTTCTTGTAAAGCGATTTTTTCAGGGATGGTCAAAAGTCGTTACTATTAGTGGGATACAGATAGCCGTTGGTGTAATTAATACATTACCAAAATAGCCTGGCCTAAAAAACCAGGCGACAAAATTAAACAAACGTTTGAATTAAACAAACGTTTAATCAATTTTTAATTGTTTTTAATGTGGCCGGCTACACGATTTTATTGATCTAAACGTTTTATTTTCACAAATTTACAACCCGATTTGACGACCTATCCTTTTATCTTTGGTCCGAATAATTCAAAACTATGTCCATTCACACTATCCTGGGAGCAGGAGGCATTATTGCCAATGAGCTTTCCAAAGAATTGATCTCCAAAGGATTACCCGTCAGACTCGTATCCCGCCACCCCGCAGCATCGCCCGGCGCCGAAGTCATGGCAGCGGACCTCACCGATCCCGCACAGGCGCTGAACGCCATCCGGGGCTCAGCCATCGTCTACCTCTGTATCGGCCTCAAATACGACTTCCGGGTCTGGCGCCGCGCATGGCCCGCCATCATCAGCAATACCATCGCCGCCTGCCACGAAACACAGGCCAAACTCATTTTCTTCGATAATGTTTACATGTACGGTGCGGTGGATGGCCCCATGACAGAAGACCAGCCCTATGATCCTTACAGTCGTAAGGGTGATCTGAGGGCACGGATCGCAACACAGGTGATGAGCGAAGTACGAAAGGGCAATATCACCGCCACCATCGCAAGGGCAGCCGATTTTTATGGCCCCGGGGCCGATAAGACCAGTGTGCTGAACCTGCTGGTCTTCCAACGGTTACAAAAGGGACAAAAAGCACAATGGCTGGTCAATCCCCGGGCACAGCACTCATTCACCTATACAAAAGATGCCGCAAAAGCACTCTACCTGCTGGCCAGCGACGACAACTCCTGGAACCAGGTATGGCATTTGCCCACCGCCACGCCTCCCCTGGCCGGCCTGGAATACCTCGAAATGGCGGCCGCCGCATTGGGCAAATCCCCACAAATCACGGTCCTGCCCAAGTGGATGATACGCGCAGGCGGGCTATTTGACAGAACAACCGCCGAATTATATGAAATGTTATATCAGTATGAGTACGATTATTTCTTTGACTCCTCTAAATTCGAAAAAGCGTATGACTATCGGCCGACGCCTTATACCGAGGGTATAAAAGCGACAGCCAATGCTTACAGGGACAGCACTGGCTTTTAATAAGGTGTTGATGAGGGTCTCAGGAGCAGGGGTGTAACTTCATAGCGTACATGTTAAGCTCATAGTGTGACAGATCAAGAAACGGGCTCCCCGGGACGGACTAAAAACATAATTCTTTTGAAAAGCTACCTAAATTAAATGATTGCAGCAAAAAAACTTAGGCAGCTTTTCAAAAGACACAGTATAGTATCCCGCTAATGATGGATCCTGTAATAAGCTCTTTGTAAGTTGATCTTCGTTACCGGCGCTACCAGCAAAGGCAGCTTCTCCACAATGGTCTCGCTGGAGTCCAGCCCGAATGCTTTCTCTTCCGCCAGCGCCAGCTTCTTCATGCTGAAGTACGCATTCAGGATAAATCCTTCCCGGACAGAAAATTCATTGTCATAGGAAAGGAACTTTTCCAGGATGACATACCGGAAGTCCTCCGCAATATTATGTTTCTTCAGCGTCGGATACCGATGGGCGACATCCAGCTCCTTATTACAGATCATCTCCATCACCACCTTACGGAACATAAGTCCCACCCGCTGTTGTACGCGAAAACCCAGCCGGAACTCTATCCTTACCACTTTATCGCTCAGCTCCTCCACTCCATATTCCATCGTATAGGGCTCATCCGTCCGTTCAATATGCACAAACCAGTACATATCGGCCCTTTTGGGGTTGTGACTAAAGATGGAATAAAGGATCTTCTCCTCCACCTGTTTTGGCCGGTTGGCCTTGGTAAGATAAATAAGATGGGTGGCGAATTTAGGAACGGAATTATCCCTGCTGAGATTTTCCAGCAAGGGGACATGTTCATCCAGATCAATAAAGTTCAGGAACCGGTTATTGATCTTCCGTGCATGATACCATACATACATGGTGAAGATAAGCCCCACCTCGAATACCAAAAAGAACAGTCTTTTTACTATTTTGACGGCATTGGCCACAAAGAAGGCGGACTCGACGCTGATAAAGACAACGAGGATAGGGATCACCGCCCATAAGGGATAGTGTTTCACATAGCGCAGGAAATAATACATGAGGATCGTTGTCATGAGCATCGCTATGGTGATGGAAAAGCCATAGGCAGCCGTCATGCTTTCTGAAGTCTTGAAATACAGCACGACGAGAAAACAGCCCGTGCACAGGATCCAGTTAATGCTGGGGATATAGATCTGGCCACGGATATCGGTAGGGAATTTTACGGTGACCTTGGGCCAGAAGTTTAAGCTGATGGCCTCATTAATGAGCGTAAAGCTACCGCTGATGAGGGCCTGGCTGGCAATGATGGAAGCAGCCATCGCAATAAAGACGCTGGGCACCAGGAACCAGTGCGGGACAATGGCAAAAAAAGGATTCACATTACCCAGGGTGCTCGTGTGCTGCAACAGCACCCAGGCGCCCTGCCCAAGATAGTTCAGGACAAGCGTGATCTTTACAAAAATCCAGCTGACCTGTATATTCTTTCGCCCGCAATGTCCCAGATCTGAATAAAGAGCCTCCGCACCAGTGGTACAGAGAAAGACAGCGCCCAGCAGCCAGAATCCTTTTGGATGACGGATCAGCAGCTCCAAACCATAATGGGGACTCAATGCCTTCAGCACAAGGGGATACTGGAAGATCTGGTGTAGGCCCAGCACAGCCAGCATGGAAAACCATATAAGCATAATAGGACCGAATGAACCACCCACTATTTTTGTTCCAAAACGCTGGAATACGAAAAGTAATAAAAGGATGACCAGTACGATCTCTATGACCAGATTATTCCCCGGAACAATGACATGCTCCATGCCTTTCACCGAGTTCAGCCCCTCAATAGCGGAGGTAACAGAGATGGGCGGTGTAATGATCCCATCCGCCAGCAGCGTCCCCGCCCCGATGATGGCAGGATAGACCAGCTTTTTTCCATAACGGCGCACCAGCGCATACAATGAAAATACCCCTCCCTCCCCCTTATTGTCAGCCTGGAGGGTGATAAATACATATTTAAAGGTGGTCTGTAAGGTGAGTGTCCAGAAAACACAGGAAATAGCCCCCAGCACCAGCTCCTGGGTGACCCCACCACCTTCAGTAAGAATGGTCTGGAAAGTATAGAGGGGCGAGGTGCCGATGTCTCCGAAAATAATGCCTAAAGTAATTAAGAGTCCTGCAGTAGTGATCTTCTTGGAATGATTGGGATGCATAAAAATGCCTGTTGGGGCTGCCCCTATTTGACAAAGAGTATACCTCTTTCATGCCAAAATGGGAAATGAGGGCTAAAACGACCGCCAGACCTGCATTTCAGCAGACAGATCTTTTTTCAATTTGAAAACGCCTCCTTTACCGACCACTCCAAAATGGGGCTATCCCCTTCCAAAATGGAAAGGAAGCCCTATCCCATCAGATCCTCCCGGTCCTGCCGGGCTGACCGGATCATTTCACTATAGGTCTGCTTTTTCATCATGGCCGTCACAATACGGGCGATCCTTTTTGCACGGGTGGCCTCCGTTTTCGCGCTCCGGACCCAGTTGCCAAAATAGTTCTGGTGGGAAAGCGGCATGCTTTTAAAAAATTCCATTGCGCTGGGCTCATCGGCCAGGCACTCCATCAGGCCCTCCGGTGGCTTGATCTTTACTTTGTCCACTTCCAGCCGGACCTTTAGCATGGCGCCCTTGTTTTTCCCGATAGCCTTCCTGGTAATGGCGTTAAGGGCCATGATAAAATCCCCATCCCCCCTGGGCAGCAGCGCCATGCCCTTTATAGGATGCTCATCCAGCCAGCCTTTTACCCGGAATGACTTTCTATTGTCGGATTTGAGCTGACCGGCGAGTTTTGCAGGGATGATAATATAGCTCCAGCCTGTCTTTTCCCCCTGCTCCCCAAACTGTAATATTTTTGTGTTGAACTGGATCACAATGCGCTAAAGATAGCTATAAAAATTATTGATCGATTACTCGCCTCCCGCTTTCATTTTGAGGATATTTTTTTTATTTTGTCGCCTAAATTTCTCTTTTCCTATGACTAAATTATACCCTAAACTTCCTGCCATATTTTTATGGGTGATATCCTTTTTGGGAGCCCATAGCCTGCTGGCCCAGCCCACGATCAGCTCATTTTCACCCCTGTCGGGGCCTGTTGGCTCTACCATAACCATCACAGGTACAAATTTCAGTACAGTACCCGCTAATAATATCGTTTATTTCGGAACAGGTTTCGCCACGGTGACGGCAGCCACTTCGACAGCTCTTACTGTGACCGTTCCTACAGGAGCCTCTTATCAACCCATTACCGTTACTACCGGTAATCTTACTGCATATTCGGCACTCCCGTTCATAGTCACCTTCCCCGGCGGCAGCTCTGCTTTTACGTCACAGACCTTTAGCGCCAGCAAACGGACAGGCGTACCAGCCTCCAATTTTGGGGACTGCGTAGCGGATGTGAATGAAGACGGAAAACCGGATGTTTTTGCTTTTGGAACGCAAGACTTATATATCAATTCGGCTACGACCACTAATTTTTACTTCGGCAGCCAGTATTACCTCAATTACCCATTATCCAATATCGCGTCCGTTACAATGGCTGACCTGGATGGTGATGGAAAACCGGACCTGGTCACAAACGGCGGCGGGCTGAATGTGTTTCACAATACCTCCACTACTGCTGTTGCATTCACCTACGCAAATGAATATCAAGCCACCCCGGCTGACATGACCACCAGGGATATGGATGGTGATGGGAAACCCGACCTCATAACCGCCAATGCGGATAGCACGCTCACGCTGTACCGCAATACCACCGCTTCCGGCGCCATTTCTTTTTCCAATGCCAACCATTATACGATAGACTCCTATACAGATAATTTTAAGACTATTGCTACGGCTGACCTGGATGGCGATGGAAAGCCTGATGTCATTGTGACCAGCGCCGCAGCAGGAAAACTCTATATATTTAAAAATACCAGCAGCGCGGGAAATATTACCCTGGGAACAGCCATCAGCTATACCACTTCCGATAGCCTGGGATGGGGTCCCAACAAGATCGCCGTAGTGGATCTGGATGGAGATGGCAAGCTGGATCTTGCCATCGCAAACGCCCGCGAAAAGAATCTTGTCTTATACCAAAATACCAGCACGCCCGGATCCATCTCTTTTTCCAAAGTAGCGTCCTTTTATTGCGGCCCATGGAATACCACGGGTGTTGCCGCGGGCGATATCGACGGTGATGGAAAGCCGGACCTGGCCGTTTCCACGACAGACCTGCCTACTTTGAATTTTTCCAATACATACCCTATTCTGGCCTTCAGAAATACCAGCACGCCCGGCTCTTTTTCACTGGCGTCCCCGGTGAGCTATCCGGTGGGATATAGCAGCTACACCGTCACCATCGCTGATATGAATGGCGACGGAAAACCGGACCTGGTCACCTCTGACCCGGCCAATCGTACCATCAACGTATTGATCAACCAGGCCCAGCCGCCCTCTGCGCCACACCTAAGCTTTTTTACGCCTTCCAGCGGCAAAACAGGCGATACGATCCGGGTCCATGGTACGGCACTCGCGACCATTACCGCAGTCAGCTTCGGCAGCATAGCGGCCCAATCATTCAATATCGCCTCCGATACGCTGATCACGGCCATTGTCGGAACAGGCGCCAGCGGGTCCGTCCTCGTAAACGGCCCCGGCGGAACAGATTCCCTGAACGGCTTTACTTATATTCCTCCGGCCCCGCCGCCAGCCCCGCATATTTACAGGTTCAGCCCTGACAGCGGCAGGGCAAACGACACTATCTTCATCTATGGCTCTTCGCTGAGGACTATTACTTCAGTGAGCTTCGGCGATGTGCCGGCCCGTTCCTTTGACATCCTCTCCGATACGCTGATCCAGGCCATGGTCGGAACAGGCGCCAGCGGGTCCGTCCTCGTAAGCGGCCCCGGCGGAACGGACTCTCTAAACGGCTTTATCTTTAAAAAAGATACAACAGCCTCCTCCGACACGAACACTACATCGCCTCCTGTGCAGCCGGACTTCCATCTGACAGCATTCTATGCCACCCTGGTAGCAGGACAGCCCGTTTTACAATGGAAGTCGATGTTTGAAAAGAATATTGGCTATTACGTCCTAGAACATGGCGCTGACAGCGCCGGCCTCACGGCGATCAGTAGCGTAAAAGCATATGATACGGACTCCGCGTCCTATTCATTTGCAGACCCGGCGCCACGCAATGGTCTTAACTATTATCAGCTGAAGATAACCGACTCGGCAGGAAATACCATCCTATACAGCGGGATCGTCACTATCGAGGCGTCAGGCGTCTCCCCGACACTCGGAGGCTATCCCAATCCTGCGAAGGGGATTGTCTCTGTGGCGCTGCCCCAGACAACCAGCCCCTCTCAGTTCACGCTGGTGAACATGAATGGGAAGGTCCTGCAGAAAATACCTGTTGATAAGAATGTACAACAGGTGAATATAAATGTCGCGGGCCTGATGCCGGGCGTCTATAAGCTGATCTGGAGCGATGGCACGAATTCCTCTTACCAGAGCATATTGATCCTGAAATAATCCCATCCGGATCTACATAAAAAGAGGAGCGCCCGGATGATCCGGGCGCTCCTCTTTTAGTTCTATAACGTTGGATCCGTATTCCTTAATTCTTCACCGGCTTTTTCTTCTTCTGCTTCAACGCAGCCTCGATCCCCTTGCTGAGATTATCATACGTAGGCTTGCCCGTGAACAGCTCTCCATTGATAAAGAAAGCCGGTACATCCCGCACACCTTTCTCCAACCCCTCCATCAAATCACTCTTCACCTGCCAGCCATACGTGGAATCCACCAGGTCATCCAGGAATTTCTTGCTCACCACCCCTACCTCCTTGGCATACTCCCGGAGACTGATAGCCCCCAGGCGACGACGATGGGCGAAAATGGCATTATGCATCTCCCAGAACTTCCCTTCCTGTGCTGCACCCAGGGAGGCTTCCGCCGCCTTCATCGCATGTGGATGGATCTTTGTCAGGGGGAAATGACGGAAATTAAACCGCATTTTACCGTCAAATTCTTTTAGCAATTTGTCTATCACCTCATTGGCCTTTGCACAAGCCTCACTTTCATAATCTCCATACTGAACCAGGGTGACCGGCGCATTGACATCGCCTACGAAAATGTTCTTAGTGGGGATGATCTCCACCACTTCTTTTGCTCTCATTGCCATAATCTCCTTACTTTAATAGTTCCTTTTTTATAAACAATTCCAAAACCCTTTGGTTCGATTAATACGTAATATAGTGTTTTTTATTTTTTCCGGTCCCCTGTTTTTTCCAATTGCGGGTGTTCATTACGGAATACCACCACCCCGTCAAAGACATCTACCAATACGGGATAACCCTTATCGATGTCTCCGGCTAATATCCTCTTGCTCAACTGGTTAACTATTTCCTTTTGGATCAGCCGTTTCAAAGGCCGTGCTCCGAATTGCGGGTCAAATCCATTTTCTGCCAGGTAATCCAGGACATAGTCGCTGAATTGCAGGTCAATGCCGTTCTTTACCACCATATTATGTAAATTATCCAGCTGTATCCGGATAATACCCTTGATCTCACTTTTTAACAGGGGTTGAAAAAGAATGACCTCGTCAATACGGTTCAGGAATTCAGGCCGTACCGTCTGTTTCAGGAGGTCCATCACTTCCAGCCGGGTCCTGTCCATTACTTCATCCCTGTTCTTTTCCGTTACATCCTCAAAATTGGCCTGGATGATCTGGCTCCCCATATTACTGGTCATAATGATGATGGTGTTCT
>Ga0206926_1040_pt1 | contig 28335 bp, 28 predicted proteins | sample Alteio_BWOrgHeat_59_FD_152955 | JGI IMG/M metagenome (GOLD analysis project Ga0206926, IMG submission 152955) | Enriched cells from forest soil in Barre Woods Harvard Forest LTER site, Petersham, Massachusetts, United States -... | ecosystem: Environmental > Terrestrial > Soil > Temperate forest >... | reverse complement strand
AATAGACACGATGGAGGTGGCCCGTTTCTGTCGCGCAAATTACAAACGGTTAATCTTTTGTTGGCAGCCTCGCGATCTCCGAGCGCGGGAAGCCGAACCGTCGCCCGGCGGTCGACGGCTACCGCGGAACGGACGACCCGGAGTTCGTTCCTCCAGAAAAGGCTAGTGTCCTAATTTGAGGCTGTCTCTGTGCTGGCTGGATAGTAGGATCAGAAAGGAAATGAAAAGGCCTTGGCTTACCATACTTGGCCTGACCGCCTTCATGACCGTAGCTCCTGCGGCATTAATTTTCCTGGATAACTCCAACAAGGAATTGCGGAAAAATATCCAGACGGGTTCAACCAAAGCAAAGATTACAGCAGTAGACATGTCTTTTCACGCAACCGCATATTTTGAGTATGCGGTTGACGGCAAACTTTATCGCAGCGGTTCAGCTGGTTGGGGCGGTACGGTACAGCCGGGGGATTCAGTCATCCTCCATTACAACCCAACTGATCCCGCGCAATCTAGTCTTGGCGACTACATAGAGCCCATGCCTTATTGTTTCGTAGGTGTCACTGCCGCAATCACAATTCTGATTTCGTCGAGTTATTATCTCATTTTCATAAGATCGAGGCGTAACCTGTCGAAAGACACTCACTTTTCAAATTAGGCGCTCCCCAAAAAGGTACGGTTGGAAAGCGGGAGGAAATCTGTCCATACTCGCCTTATGCGTATTCTCGTCGTGGAAGATGACAGCAAGATCGCGTCGTTTGTGGCCAATGGCCTGAAGCAGAATGGCTATGCGGTCGATTGCGCGAAGGATGGCGAGGAGGGTCTCGACCTGGCGATGAGTGTGACCTATGACACAGCGGTGCTGGACTTGATGTTGCCTCGCGTGGACGGCTTGACTCTGTTGGGGACATTGCGGAAGAAAAAGATTCTCACACCCGTGTTGATCCTGAGCGCCAAGGCGAGTGTCGATGACCGGATCAAGGGACTGCAGGCTGGCGGGGATGATTATCTGACCAAGCCGTTTGTTTTCTCCGAACTTCTAGCGCGGGTGCAGGCGCTGATCCGGCGGGCCACTCACGCCACGGAACCGATGGCGCTTTCGTTGGGTGACCTGACCCTCGATCTACAAACGCGCGAAGTGACGCGGGCCGGACAGCGCATCGATTTACAGGCCAAGGAATTCGCGTTGCTCGAAATCTTTTTGCGGCATCCGGGACGGCCCATCACCAAGACGATGATCCTCGAAGGCATCTGGGACTACAGTTACGAACCGCAAACCAACGTCGTGGACGTTCTGGTCAGCCGACTGCGTTCGAAGATCGACAAGGATTTTTCAGTCAAACTCATCCATACCATGCGCGGATTCGGCTATGTCCTTAAAATTGACTAAATTGGCGAAGAGCCTCTCTTTTCAATTGGGCGCGTGGTACGTGGGGATTTTTACGTTCAGTGCCGTCGTGCTTTTCATCTTTTTTTACCTGCTGTTAGTCGAGACGGCGGAAAACAAGGACCGTGAACTGATCCAGGCGCGGCTGAATGAATGCGCGACCGTTTTCGGTTACGGCGGTATTTCCGGCCTGCAGGATCTCTTGAATCGCAGCGCGAAATCGGACACGGCGAAATCGTTTTTCATCCGGCTGGAGAGTGATCGAGGAACGGTCCTGCTCCTGACGGCTCCTGAGAATTGGATTCAGATGGATCCGTCGGCCATGGAAACCGGAAATATGTCGCATATGGTCTGGCTTCGCATTCCAAAGGATGACGAGCACGACTTTATCATTGCTTCGGAGCGTCTTGCGAACGGCATCATCCTGCAGGTGGGCCGAAGCACGAATAGCCGTAAGGCGCTGCTGGAACCTTTTCGCCGGAATTTTTTCACCATCATCGTGCCGACGCTGCTGCTTGGCGTCCTGGGCGGCATTTATTTGGCGCGGCGGGCGATGCGGCCGGTCGATGAAATCGTGGCCACGGCGCGCACGATCATCGATACAGGCAATCTCTCCGCGCGTGTGCCAGCGAGCGTGAACCAGAGCGAACTGGAAGAATTGGCGCGCCAGTTCAATCGCATGCTCGACAAGAATCAGTCTCTGATCAAGGGCATGCGCGAGGCGCTCGATAACGTGGCGCATGATTTGCGCACGCCCTTGACGCGACTGAGGGGTTCGGCGGAACAGGCGATGCAGACTGCGGTTGATCCGGTTGCCCGCGAGGCGCTGTCGGATTGCGTCGAGGAATCCGACCGTGTCCTGACCATGTTGACGGCGCTGATGAGTATCACCGAAGCCGAGGCCGGTGTCATGCAGTTGAATTTGGAAAAGACATCGCTCACCGATGTGCTGGCGAAGACGATCGAGCTTTACGAACTAGTGGCCGAGGAAAAAAAGATCGCGGTCATCACCGATTTTCAGGGCCGGTGCGATGCGGTCGTCGATCCGATTCGCATGCGTCAGGTTTTTGCCAACCTGCTTGATAACGCGCTCAAGTACACGCCAGAGAATGGACGTCTTAAGATTAGTTGCGCCGAGGAGCCAGAGCGCATTGTGGTCCGGTTTGAGGACAGCGGCATGGGCATTCCTGTGGCGGAACAGCCTCGCATTTGGGAACGGCTTTATCGAGGCGACAAGAGCCGGTCGCAGCGGGGTCTCGGATTGGGACTGAGCTTGGTCAAGGCAATCGTCGAGGCGCACTACGGCAAGGTCGCCGTCCATAGCGAGCCGGGGCGCGGCTCGGAATTTACGGTGTGGTTACCGAAAGTGGCGGCGGTTCCGTTCGTCGGATGAATCAGTCCTGCGCAATTTGATATCGCTCCAAATTACTCCGTTGTTACCAGCGTTTGCTTTTTGCCTTTGGGCACGGGAATGATGAGAGACATGAGCACGGCGAAGATGATGCCGATGAGGGTTTCGATGATGCGGTCGCGTCCATAGAGCCAGGGGGTGTCACTGTGGTCCATCACGGTCAGGGCGGCGACGAAGGCCGAGTACTTGGCGGCGAGGGCGAGATTGAAATAGTAGCAGAAGAGAATCATGAAAAAGGTGGCGAGGCCGATCACCCATGCTTGTCCACCGAGGCATGTGCTTAAAATGGCCCCGGAAATAATCCCGATGGAATTGCCGAGAAAACGGGTCGCGCTTTGTTTGCGTGTTTCTTCGCCGTGATATTCGGTGACCATGATGGCGGCGACCAGGGCGTAGATGGGATAATGCAGGCCGAGGTAACGCGAGAGTTCAACCGAGCCAAGTGCGGCGAGCGCACAACGCACGCCAATGATCAAGGGGCGCCATCCCTCGTGACGAATTCGATGCCGAAACCAATGAGGCCTCATGCCAGCGGCTTGGCCAGATGCCACTCGTTGCCGTCCGGCAGAGGGAGATGTTCCACGATGGTGAAGACGCTTTGGAGCAGGTGCAGGCCGAGTCCGCCGGGTTTAATGTCTTCCAGTTGACGGCCCTTGAGTTTTTCAGGATCGACGTGGGGACCGTAATCGCGGAGACGCAGATGCAAAAGTCCATCGGTGATTTCAGCGGAGAGAATGATGGGCTTGTCGGGTGCACTGGCGTAGGTGTGCCGGATGACATTGGTTACCGCTTCGTCGGCGGCGAGCACGATCTGGCCCCGCACGAGATCGGGAAATCCGGCAGTGAGGGACCAGTCTTCGATAAACTGGCGGGCCTGCTTGCAGTTGCGGGCGGACGAAGTCATGTCGAGCGTCGCGGGGGGCTTGAGCAGAATGAGGGCGAGGCAGGCGTCGTCATGTTGATGCTCCTGATCGACGAAATGTTCCCAACCGCTCCACGCCTGTTTCAAAGTCTCGGAGGCATGGCCTGACCCGAGACTGTCGCGCAAGCGTTCGATGCCATATTCCTCTCCGGCGTGATTGCGTCCCTCATTGATGCCGTCACTGAACAGGACCCATTTTTCACCGGGGCGGCACGCGACCTCGGTGGTGGTGAATTTGTGCCCGGGAAAAATGCCGAGCGCCAGGGCATGCGGAACGACGACCGGCTCCCAGACATCATTGTGCCAGCGCCAGGGCTCGAATTGTCCCGCGCAAATGATTTCCATGATTTCGCGATTTGGATCGTAAAGCAGGAAGGTAGTGGCGGCGAAACGACCGGCAGCCAGCCGCTGGCAGAGCGCGTCGTTCAGGACTTTGACGTAATCGGAGAGTCCCGTTTTGGCGTGGGGAGACAGTGCCTGCATTTCCGTGGTGATTTGCGCGGTGGTCAGCGCCGCGGGGATGCCCTTGCCGCTGACATCGCCGAGCGCCGCGAGCAGGCGGTTGTCGGGCAATGAGATTGAGGCGTAGAAATCGCCGCCAATGGTGCGGGCGGGACGATAACGCACCCGCATTTCGGCGCGCGGCAGGCTCAGTTCCTCTGGCGGCAGATAGGATTTTTGGATTTCCATGGCCAACGACATTTCCTGGGCGAGCTTGATCTCGATGTTGATTTTGGCCTCGCGATCAAAGCGAACGAGCGCACCGGTGACGATGTTGGTCAGGCCCTCGAAGATGTCCTGGTCGTGCTCGGTGAAGATGGGGCGGTCGATGGGATTGAGCGCCTGCAGCACGCCGAAGCAATCACCCTTGTCCACGAGCGGCGCGCAGAGCATCCCGCGCGTGATGAAGCCGGTCTTCTGGTCCGCCGTGCGCAAAAGGCGCGGATCGTTCTGGGCATCGTCGATGCGCATGAATTTGCGCTGCTGGAACACAGTGCCCGCGATCCCCTTGTCCCAGGGAATGCGAAAGGCATTGATCGCGTCGTCCTTGCCGCGGGCGGAGTAGATGATGAGTTCGCGCTTGATGCGGTCGGGCAGATACATGGAGCACGCCTCGGCCTGCATCATGATACACGAGTATTTGAGGATGTTTTCGACCAAATCCTCCAAGCTCGTCAGCGAAAAGAGATTCCGGGCAGCGAGCAACAACGCGCGGTATCGCTCCTGCATTGCCGAGTCATCCATGGTGTCTTTAGTCTGGCGCAGTTAAGCGATTTGGCAAATGTTCCGTGCGGAGTAGATGGTCCCGTCGGACTGCGCTTATGTCAAAAAGCGCTTCCATTGCTCGCGAATGGTCTCCACTCCAAATAATTCGATCGCGCGTTTGCGGCCCGCATCTCCGATCGACTGGGCCAGGGCCTGATCGTGCAGCAAGTCACCGAAGGCGGTCAGAAGTCCGCCAACGCTGTCCCGGCAAAAGCCGTTTACGCCGTCGTCGAGCAAGTCGGGAACTTCATAGGTGTCCTGATCAAAACCGCTACGACGCGGGTCCCCCAAAGTGGGGCCGATTGCCACCACGGGAATGCCCGTCATCCACGCTTCAATGAAGCCCAACGTATAGCTCGCGGGATGCGTGCCCGTGGACAAAAAGGCGCGAGACATCTGGAAAACTTTCCTCTGCTCTTCATAGGAAAGCAGGCCTCCGGAGAACGGAATGTCTCCGTGATTTCTTCCGTAGAGCGTGAACGGCACCCGCTCTGCCAATTGTTGGATGACCTCCCAACTGCAATGCGATTGACGTTGAGCAATGTCGTGGGTGAATCCGATGACGCGCAAATCCTGCCCGGTCCAGCCCCCGTACTCGGACGGATCCTTGGCAAAGCGGATGATGGCGTCGGCCCCCAGATAGCCGGGAATCCTGGACTCTGCCGGGGAGTAGCGGACAATTTGCAGGCCTTCCTGGCGACAGGGGCGAAGCATTTCCTCGAAGGCGGCCACGCTCTGGCCGATCGTGCGCCAGATGACGCGTTTGCCGCGGAGCTTGCTCCAATTACGGGAAATGAATTCAGGATCATGCATGACGATGACGACATCGATCGAATCAAGCATCGAGCCATAGATGTCCGCCCGGCCTCCCTTGTCTGCCAACGCGACAAATTCCGGATCATACGGCATCTCGGGAATGGGCGGGCGCATTCTTCCCTGGTCGCCGCGCGGGTCGGTATAACTTCCCAAGCTGTAGACTTCATGCCCGAGGCTGGTCAGAAGCTTCAGCTCATCATATTCCAGTATTTCGTGGACGCTTCGATAAAGAATTTTCATGGTTTTTAAACGAACATCTCTGTTCGTTTATTATGCAAATGGGATGGAGCGTTAATATGTTTTTATGTTCCTAACCGATTCGACGCCTGCCACAGTTGATTCTCTTTATGGCGGATAAACGCAAGCATCGTATTCTTTTCGATCTAAGCCCGGCCTTGTTGGAGTTTGCCGGCATTCCGCAGACCACGCGCCAACTTTTTGATTTGTTGAGCCGCAGCCCCGAGTTTGAGGTCAGTGGTCTTATCTGGGGACATTCCACCGAGTGCCTGTTGCACCGCTTCTATACGGGAAACATTCATCATCGCCGCTTGGAAAATGAGGCGGAGTTTCTCTCTGCCATGCTCTGGCACCTCGCTCCCGACCCGGAGACCCGACTGGAGCGCGCGGGCAAGGAAATGCGCGGGCTCTGGCGGATATGGACACAGCGAAAGTTTAGCTGCCATGCGCTCGACCCCATTTGGGCTGAATGGGTCTGGCGCTATTATTTCGCGCCCACGTTACCGGCCACGGCCCGCGAGCATTTGGCCCAGGTTCCTTACGTGGCAACGACTCTTACCCGGACCTATCTACGCGAACGCATCGAGAATCCTCTTCCCATGCCCATCCTGGACACGCGCGGATACGACACCTTGTTTTTGCAATATCCATTCGCCCTTCGCGCTTCACCGGGAACGCGGATAGTGGTCCGCTGCCAGGACCTGGTTCCGTTGCTTTATTTTGACACGCAGCCCGAGTCATCCCATGCCATCCGTTTTCATCAACGCTCGATCAGCGGCGCAAAGGACGCGCTTTTTGTCACCTCCACCAAGCCGGTTGAAGAGGCCTTGCGCACGGTTTTTCCCGAGCTATCGCTTCAGGCCAAAACCGTACCGCACTTTGTCAACGCATCGAAATCCACTTTAACTTCGACCCGTCTCGACAGGATCGTGAAGGGTCGGATATGTCCGGCCACGCAGCCTGCTTCCCGCTCGACGCCGGTTTCTCTGACGGGCGATCAAGTGATCCAGGACGGCTATTTTATCGCGGTCTCGACTCTGGAGCCACGCAAGAACTGGAACTCGCTTCTTCAGGCTTTTTCCATTTTGCGAAGCCAACGGAAAACAGCCGTTCGCCTCATAGTGGTGGGTTCGCCGGGCTGGAAATTCGAGCCGATTCTTTCCGCCTTGCGGCCGTTGGTTGAAGCGGGGGAAGTCCTGCATCTGTCCAAGGTCAATCGCATGGAGCTGGATATTCTTTATCGTCATGCTCACGCTTTGATCTATCCCTCCTACAGCGAAGGGTTCGGGTTGCCTCCACTGGAAGCCGCGCAACAGGGAACTCCCGCGGTGCTTTCGGACATTCCGGTCCATCGATGGGTGATGAATGAAGGTGCCCTTTATTGCGATCCGCACGATCCCGTAGACATTGCCAGGGCCATGGGCGAATTGCTGCCCGGCTCGCCCGGGGCGCTCAATCTTCGCGCGGAACTTGTGGCCAAGGCAGAAAAGCAATTGGAGCTTTATTCGGAGGAAAAAGCGATTGAGTTGTGGAAGGAAGTGCTGCTGAGTTGAAGCGGTTTCACCGATTACCACTGAGCATGGCGGCGAAACCGGTTTCCTGGAACTGGGCGATTTTGCGGAGGTCCTGTTCGAAAGTCGGGTAGGAGGTGGCAATGCAGCCGGTTTCCTTGATGATGGTTTCACCCTTGGCAAAGAGGCCGAGAATGGCGCAGGCCATGGCAATGCGGTGATCGCCGAAGCTGCCGACTTTTGCGCCTTTGATCGCTGCGCCACCGTGCACGGTCATGCCGTCGTCGTGTTCGGTCACCTCGACGCCGAAGGCGCGCAGGTTGGTCGCCATGGCGGCGATGCGGTCGGTTTCCTTTACGCGCAATTCCTTGGCGTCGCGAATTTCAGTGCTGCCCTCGGCCAGTGCGCCGATCACGGCGATGATGGGCAGTTCATCGATGACGTTGGCGATCTCACCGCCGGAGATTTTTGTGCCGCGCAATTTGCGTCCGTAGACACGCACCGTGCCGAACGGTTCGCAGGAGGAATCGGAAATGGTTTCGTGAATGTGAGCGCCCATCCGCAACAGCACGCTGAGCAACCCGGTGCGGGTGCCGTTGAGCCCGAGCTTGGTAAGGGTCAGGTCCGAACCGGGCAGCGCGGCTGCGCCCGCGATCCAAAAGGCGGCGGAGGAGAAGTCGCCTGGCACAATGAAGTCGCGGGCATGCAGACGCGTGCCGCCGCGGACGCGCACCGTCTTGCCCTTGCCGTCGGGGCTGAGTTCGATGATGGGCGGCGCGTGAAAATAGGCGAGCAGCCGTTCGGTATGATCGCGCGACGGAGTCTTCTCGGTGACGCTGGTGGTGCCGGTGGCGAAGAGTCCGGCCAGCAAGATACAGGATTTCAACTGGGCGCTGGCGACGGGCAGCGTGTAGTCGATGCCGGTGAGCGAGCCGCCTTCGATTTCGATCGGCGCGGTATGTTTGTCGCCCTTGCCCTTGATTTTGGCGCCCATCTTGAGCAGGGGATCGACGATCCGCTTCATGGGACGGCTTGAGAGCGACGCATCGCCGATGAGGCGGCTGGCGAAAGGTTGCCCGGCGAGAACGCCCGCCATCAGGCGCATCGCGGTGCCGGAGTTGCCGCAGTCGAGGGGCTCCAGCGGGGGACGCAGTTTGCCATCTGTGCCATGGACGATGAGACGCGTCTTCGATTCGACTTCGATGACGCAGCCCATCGCCTGCAACGCGCGCATGGTGCAGACGCAATCCTCACCCGGTAGAAAGCCGTCGATCACCGTCGTGCCGTCGGCCAGTGCGGAAAAAAGGACGGCGCGATGAGAAAGGCTTTTGTCGCCGGGAACGGAAATTTCGCCGCTAATCCGGCGGACTTGACGGACGGTGAGGGAGGATGCGGCGGTGCGGCTCATGAGCGTTTATTTAAAGGGGACTTCTTTTCTTTTTCTAAAAGTAGCAAACGGGCTTTTTGGGCGTCGTTTAATGTCATCAGTAGAGTCAACTTCGCTGCTGAATTGTCAGGGAGTCTTAGGGCGGTTCGCACAATCTGTAAGTCTCGAATCAATACGTCGAGCGCGTCTACGGTGGCGCTGGCGTTTGCCGATAAAATCTCCGTCCAAAGTTGAGGCGAACCCGAAGCGATGCGGGTTGTATCGCGAAAACCGCCGCCCGCGAGTTCTCTAGCTTCTTCGGAGGACTGATTGACTAACGCCGCAGCCAGCAGATGGGGCAAATGACTGATTTGCGCGATCAAAAGATCGTGCCGTTCAGGTTCATAAACAAAGAGCTTTGCGCCTACAGCTTCCCAAAATTGCTTGGCACGACGCTCTGCTTCCGGTTGGGTCAGTTTCGTTGGCGTTACAACGACCGCAGCACCAATAAAAAGATCAGCACGCGCGGCGGTGAATCCGGCCTGCTCGCTGCCAGCCATCGGATGACTACCGATCCAAAGCGCGCGATCTTCGAGTAGCGGTGCGAGATCGCGGTCGACGCTACCTTTGACGCTGCCGACATCGGTGACGAGGGCGGTTGGCTTAAGGGCATCTCGGATTTCGTGGACAAGCGCGGCCATCGCCTCAATGGGCACGCACAGGACAACGACATCGGCTTCGCGAACCGCTTCGCTCGGATTGCCGGTCAACTCGGCATCGACCCCGGCGGTGCGGATGGTGTCAAGCGCGCGCGCGGAACGGGCGTAAATCACCAGCTTGTCGGCGAGGCCGCGTTCGGCCAAGGCGAGCGCAAGGGAACCGCCGATCAGGCCGGGGCCGAGGATGGCGACAGTGCCGAAGGTCATTCGTCTATGTCCTGTTTTGCCGTCCACTTTCTTCCGACAAGCGCATTGGGCAGCTCCGCGAGAAAACGGGCGTTCTGTTCCGGCGTGCCGATGCTGACGCGGATGTATTCGGGCAGATGGTAGCTCACCATGGAGCGAACGATGATGCCCTTCTTCATGAGGCGTTTGAAGACCTCGCCGCCGTCGCCGACGTGCACCATGATAAAATTGGCCGAGGAGGGAATGTACTTCAGCCCCATCTTCGCGAAGGCATCTTCAATCACGCGCCGGCCTTCGTCGGTAATGGCCTTGGTCTTTTTTTGGTGATCGAGATCGGCCAGTCCGGCCATAGCGCCCGCTTGGGCAATAGAATTGGCATTAAACGGCTGCCGTGCGCGCTGGAGCAGGTTGGCGATTTCCGCCGGGGCGAGACCGTAACCCACGCGCAGACCCGCGAGGCCCTGGATCTTCGAGAAGGTGCGCATGAGCACGACGCGTGCGCCGTTCTTCACGTAGCCGACCGTATCAGGCGGGTTGTCGAGAAATTCGTAGTAGGCCTCGTCGAGCACGGCAATGACGTGCGGCGGCAGGTCGCGCAGGAAGGCGTCGAGCGCTTCGTTGGTCACGCGCGTGCCGGTCGGGTTGTTCGGCGAGGCGAGGAAGATGAGACGTGTCTGCGGCGTCACGGCGCGGAGCATCGCGGGCAGGTCGGGGGTGAAATCGACGTCATCGACCACAATGGCATGGACGCCGAAAAGCTGGGCCATGAGCGTGTAGACGGCAAAGGCGTGGCGGGCGGTGATGATCTCGTGGATGCCGGGCCGGGTAAATGTGTGGAAGAGCAACTCGATGATCTCATTGGAGCCATTGCCGAGCACGACGTTCTCGCGGCCAAGACCGAAGGCATGCGCGATGGCGTTGCGCAGGTGGAACCCGCCACCGTCCGGGTAAAAATGGGAAGTCTCGATGGCCTTGTGCATCGCGGCCATGGCGAGCGGCGACGGGCCGAGCGGATTTTCGTTGGAGGCGAGCTTGATGATCGACGCCGGATCAAGGCCGATCTCGCGCGCCACGTCATCGACCGGCTTGCCGGGCTCGTAGGGAACGAGGTCGAGCAACTCGCGGTTGGCAATGTCTTCTACGGAAATCACGCCCTTAATTTGTCGCAGACGGGCTGGATTGTCGAGGTCGGGTGTGAGTTCCACGCGGCCCGTGAAGACGGGTTGTGGCGCGAATTTTTCCACCACTTTCTTAATGGGAGTTTTGTCCTCGCGAGGTTGCTTGGGGCTTCGTTCGGCCTGCTTTGAAGCGGGAAGGGGGGCTTCCGCCTTCAGCGGCTTCAAAGAGGGCTCCTCTTGGAGGGCAGGCTGAACTGGTGGCAGTTCCGAGGTAGCCGCCGCTGTCCCTAGCGGCGATGTCTTTTCCCCCAAACATCCGCCGCTAGGGACAGCGGCGGCTACCTCGGAGGTTCCTCCCTGCTCCAAACGCTCGAAGCATATCGGTGCCTCCATCACGGGTTCAGGCGCGGGATTTGGCGACGGAATCGGTTCAGGCTTTTGCATGGGAACGATTTCGGCCTGGGGATTCGATCTGGGCCTTTCCATTTCCACGATAGTTGTCTTGGCTTCGATCACCCGGGTGTTCTGCGTCTTCGGCACGGCAACAGGTGCCGGGGCCGGACGGAAAATTCGGATGATCTTGGTCACCCAGCGCAGGAGCGGATTCATGGAAATACGGGGAGCCCTGTTTTATACCAAAAAAGGGGGAAAGGGGGCAGTAATTTGTCAGAAAGCGGTCCGGGCCTGCGATTCTGTTCTTATGAACTCATTGAACGACTGGTGCCGGGTGGTTTCCCTGGTCTGCTGCTTTCTCCTTGGAATGGAGGGCTTATGGTTTGGGCATAATATCCTGACCCAGGCCCGTTTGATTGAACCCACATCAACGATAGCAGTGGATAAACCGCATCACTTTCCAAGCCAGGAAATGAATCGGCATGATGTGACACCTGCATCCCCAAAGGTGGCCATTAATTAGCGGGTCAGACGAACGATTCTTTTTACAATTTGCCTCGACGTTTCCACGCCCAGATTGAAAGGACAATTCCGCCTGCAAAGCCCAATGCGTAACTGGCCAGATGGGTTGCGCCCGCTGCAAACACGCGCGTGATATGGTCAGGCGGAACTTCCTCTACAACTAGATCGCTCGGTTTAAGCACGTGGTGAACTCCCAATTCATAACCAATCGCACCCGCCACCGTTGCGCCCGTAGCCATGACCAAAAGAAGTTTGAGGATTGGCCGCACTAGCTGACTGGCCGAAAGTTTCGGTCGCTTTCCACAGCAGCTAGAAAGAGCTAAAACGATTCCAAGAATTAAGCCTACCCACCAAGTGGCGATAACCCCCCACGCCAGTGCCAGCAGAGTTAATGGACAATCCATCGGCAAAATTTGGGGATGAAGGACTGTGAAATATTCCGGAGAGATCCGGATAGTAATTTGATCGTGGATCAAGCCATAAAAGACAGATGCTCCGATGCAAAGAAAAACGATCGAGAGGAAGCGGAGCATGACACGAAATTACGGGCTGTAATTGCGAAAACCAACGCGATTTTTGTCAGATGTAGACGATGGGGCGCGATTTAAAGACCATGAACACGCTTTCTTTTGGCCACGGCAGCCGGATTTTTCTTCTCGCGTTTCTTGGTGGTTTTTCCGGCTTGGTGCCGGGGCAGGTAAATTCCTCGACAGAAACCGTGACAGCAAAACGGGAGGCCCTTTCGAATGCCGCGTTGAGCGAGGTGGGCGTGACGACCATCTATGATCCCGCTTATGTGAAGCTCGCCTATCCGGGTGGCGATGTCCCGCAGGACCGTGGGGTCTGTACAGACGTGGTGATCCGCGCTCTGCGCCGGGTCGATGTCGATTTGCAGGTGCTGGTCCACGAAGATAAAAAGAAGTTTCCCGATGTCTATCCACGCGATTGGGGCCCGAGTCCGCTCGACGCCAATATCGATCACCGACGCGTGCCGAACCTGATGGTCTTCTTCAAGCGCGAGGGGAAACAGCAGCCGGTCAGCAAGGTGGAAACCGATTATCTTCCCGGTGATATTGTGGTGTGGCGGCTGCCGTCAGGACTGCTCCATATCGGCCTTGTAACCGATCATCTGGCGCCCGGCACAAATCGTCCGCTGCTGGTGCACAACATCGGCGAGGGCGCGCAGTGCGAGGATGTTCTCTTCGCCTTCACTCTCATCGGGCACTATCGATGGTTTATGTGATTATCTGGCTTCGGGCGTATGCACATGCTCGGGGCGGAAGCCCATGCCGATGACGCGCGCCGGAATCCGCCGGAGAATCGGGAAGCGGGCCAGCAACTTCGGAAAGAGCGGGGTGCTGATCTTTTGGTTGCTGTCGAGGACATGAAGCAAAAACACATTTTGCATAAAGATCTGGAGACGCTGGGTCATTTGCGTGGGCCAGGTGCGGCGTTGTTGGACGCGGGCCAGAGTTTCCTCGGTCACTTCTTTATCGCGCAACGGAGCAGCCAAAATGTTGGCCGTGGCCACGGCATCCTGAATAGCGAGGTTGATGCCGACACCTCCCATCGGCGACATGGCGTGGGCCGCATCACCAATGCAAAGCAGGCCGGGCAGATGCCAGCGATCGAGCCGGTTGACCTGGACGGTTAGCAGTTTGATTTTGTCCCAGCTATCGAGTTCCCCCACGCGCTCGCGCAGGAACGGCGCGGTCTGCGCGATGTCTTCCTGAAAGGCGGCGAGGCCTTTTTGTTTGATCGGCTCGAGCATTCCTTTGGGGATGAGAAAGCCGCACTGCCAGTAATCCTTACGGTTGATCGTGATCAGGGCGCGTCCCGATTGAAAATTGCCGAGACTCTGGACGGGATCGTTTGCATCACGGGAAATGCGCATCCACAAAACATCGAAAGGGGCGCCGAAATCGGTGACTTTCAAATGACTTTGTTCGCGCACGCACGAACCGCGGCCATCCGCCCCGACAACGAGGTCGGCCCTGATTTCCACCGTGCCCTGCTTCGTTTTGGCGCGCACACCAGCCACCCGTTCTCCTTCCCAAATCAAGTCGGTCACCTCGTGCTCCAATTTTAAGTGAAAGGTCGGATACTTTTTGGCATGGCTGGCAATGAAAGCGAGAAAGTCCCATTGGGGAATAAGGGCGATGAATTTGCAGCGAACGGGCAAGTGAGTGAAATCGGCCGCAATGAATTTGAAATCGCCGATAGTGCCTTGAATCTGCTCGGCTTTTTGATAAGGGAGTTTCAGGAAATCATCGAGCATGCCCAGTTCGTGGAGCACTTCCATGGTCGAGGGATGAATCGTGTCGCCGCGAAAATCGCGAAAGAAATCGGCATGCTTTTCGAGCACGATCACGTCCACACCCGCGCGCGCCAGAAGCAGGCCAAGCATCATCCCCGCCGGTCCGCCGCCCGCAATGCAACAAGTTGTGTGTAGTTGTTCCAGATTTTCCATAACGCAATCTACTTACACTTCGTACTCTTTCCAATTGCTTTCTAAACGGAGAAATAGTTTTAACGATAGAGGTCTGTGAGCATTTTCGAGGCATTCGCAGGTCTTCTTTTTGAGGGCGGATAGTTCAACTTTAGTGGTTCCCGATAAGAGCAGTGTATTTCGAGCCGGAACAGCAGCTATGATGTCTCCCCCGATTTTTTCTGAAACGTAATCCCAAAGGCTCGCATGCAAAATAAGGGATGCCTCAAGATCGCCATCGCAAGTGATAAAGTGAAAATTATCTCCCTTATGCAGCCTGATTTCTTTCTCTGTATTGGTTAAATTGCCCACCGCAATTTCATGTAGTTCTTCTTTGGATATTTTCAGCTCTCGCAATTGTTTATGAGAAATGATTTCGTAAGTTGCGCCTTTATCGCATCCATAAAGGATGACGATGTCGCCGACAAACTCGGATTCAACTGGAGAATTCTCATGGCTGAGTTTTACATCTACTTTTCCAACCTTTGGTAATATCGCATACAAACGAGGAAAAATGGCATTAAGATCATAATTTTTCATACCAACTTTAAGGGTAGCGGTGCGTCTTAAGTTAGCAACGGAGTTCATATAAAGTGCTTTTTATGCGAAAGAATTGCGGCAAATTGTTGCTGCGAAATGACCCCCTACGGCCAGGCACTTCTTAACTATCACCGGACGGCGGTTGATTCCCCATTTATTCTCAAGCGCGATGATGGATTCACGGCAACGATTTCGGCGGCCTCTTTTTTTGACGACTCCCATTTCCCGGAATTGGAGCAACGCGCGCTGGACCTGTGTCATGGAAAAGTCCTCGATATCGGCGCTGGCGCGGGAAGACATGCTTTGGCCCTCCAGCGAAAAGGATTGGAGGTCTGTGCTGTCGACATCCTTCCCGAGGCTGTTTTTGTCATGCGGGAGCGAGGCGTTCGCGAAGCGTTGCCTCACGATGTAATGTCGATGGAAGGAAGGACGTTCGATGCCCTGCTTATGTTGATGAACGGTATAGGTATGGTCGGAACTCCCTCGGAACTCGACCGTTTTCTGGCGCATGCGGCGCATCTCGTCAACGAAGGCGGCTGCTTAATCTGCGATTCGATTGATGTCTCGAAAACAACCGATCCCTTGCATGTCCGATACCGTGAGAAGAATGTCCGGAAGAAGCGTTATCCCGGTCAGCAATTCTATACTGCAACATATGCGCACGAAACGAGCACGCTCTTTCCTTGGCTGCATCTTGATTTTGCTACGCTTGAGGCCCATGCTCGCAACCACCACTGGGCGGCGGAACTCATCTATGCCTGTGAGGATGGAAGGTATCTCGCCAAATTAACTCGAGAATAATCGATATGTGTCTGGAGGGCCCGGCTCCGTCCGGGCCGCGAACAAGGGAACACGTTGGTTTTAAGTTCTCCGTTAGGAGGTCTCTACAAAAGTCTTTCTTCAAGCAATCCGTCATCCTGAGCTTGTCGAAGGATCAGTTCCCCCACCTTTGAGAACTGTCCCGCATGCCGACCGTCGCAAGGGCCTGCGACGGCTACCGAAGGCAGACCGAACTGATCCTTCGACAGGCTCAGGATGACAAAATCCTAAAACGAGATTTTTGCAGAGGTCTCGTTGGGGATTAAATTCGAGGATTATTCGCGGCCCGGACGGAGCCGGGCCCTCCAGAAAAGGCTGAAACGTCCAGGTGTGCGGGCCTCATCCGCCTTGGCAACGGGGCGTTTTCCCTTAGCGTTTGAATCGTGATTGAAACGTGGCGCGACTTGGTTCTGGCTCCCGGTGGGGCGCGGGGTGAGGTGTCGCCGCCTACGGTGGCCAAGGTATTCAACACCTTCTTTGCGCTGCTTCTGCTCATCGCCATCGTCTGGTTCAGCCTCGTCAGCCTGCACTTTGATGGGGCCGTAATTTGGGACTATCGCCTGATGTTGTTCAAGGGCTGGGTGACTACGCTGGGTGTGACCGGCGTGGCATTGGTCTTAAGCACGCTGGGCGGCTTTTTGCTCGCACTCTGCCAGCGATCCTTTTTTCTGCCACTGCGCTATTTTGCCAAGGTGCTGGTCGAGATCGTCCGTTGCACGCCGCTGCTCGTTCTTATCTATCTGGTCTGGTATGGACTGGGTGGCGTATTCGGCATCGGGAATGAATATCGCTATGTCGCCGGGATCCTGATTCTCAGCCTGTTCGAGAGCGCTTACATCAGCGAAATTTTCCGCTCCGGCATCGAGAGCGTAGGCAAATCGCAAATCGAATCGGCTCGCGCCATCGGTTTCACACGCGTGCAGACTTATCGCTACGTCATCATTCCGCAGGCGTTCCGGCAGGTGCTGCCACCGCTCGTGGGCCAACTCGTTTCGCTGATCAAGGACTCGTCGCTGCTCTCGGTCATTGCTATTGCCGAGTTCACCCAAAGCGCGCAACAGGCCAGCAGCATCAATTACGATAATCTCGAGACTTACTTCGGACTCGCGGTCGGTTATCTCGTGCTCACCATCCCCATCTCGCTCTGGTCGCGCTGGCTCGAGCGCCGCTTTAAATATGAAACTTAGCCTTCAGGATGTGGTGAAGAAATTCGGCGCGCATACGGTGATCGATCGGATGAGCCTCGAACTTGACGGCGTCCACTGCCTGGCGTTGATCGGGCCATCGGGTGGCGGGAAGTCCACGCTGCTGCGCATCATCGCCGGACTCGAATATCCGAACAGCGGCAGTGTGGCCGTCAATGGCCAGCCGATCGAATATCATGACGAGGCGTTGCTGCGGCATCGTCGTTCCATCGGCACGGTTTTTCAGGCCTTCAATCTTTTTCCGCATCTCACCGCGCTTAAGAACATCACATTGCCATTGGAGAAGGTGCATGGCCGCACCAAGGCCGAGGCGCTCGACCTGGCCGAGGGCACGCTGCGCCGGTTCCAGTTGCTCGATCATTCCCACAAGAAGCCTGCCGAGTTGTCCGGTGGACAGCGTCAGCGCGTGGCCATCGCGCGGGCCATCGCGATCAAGCCACAAGTCGTGCTGCTGGATGAACCGACCTCCGCACTCGATCCCGAAATGACGGCGGAAGTACTCGAACTCATTGAAGAACTCAAGCAAGAGGGGCGCGACCTGCTCCTCGTCACCCACGAAATGGGATTTGCTCGTCGTCTAGCAGACCGCGTTGCATTGTTGTCCGAAGGCCGCATTGCCGAGATAGGGCCGCCGGAGCAGATTTTTGGAGCGTCGCAGTCGGAAGTGACAAAGAGCTTTCTTCGGCGGGTGTTGAAGTATTGAATGCATCGGAAAAGAACCTTTTATATATGACCCGCGAACTTCAGGAAAAAATCCAGACCTTGCTCAACACCTTTGTCGCCGAAGGAAAGGAACGGGGCGCGCAAGTCGCAGTCTATATCGATGGGAAACTGGCGGTTGATGTTTGGGCTGGCGTGGCCGATGTCCGCACGGGCGTGCAGGTAGATGGCGACACGCTCTTTCCGGCATTTTCCACGATGAAGGGAATCCAGGCGACAGCGATGCACATCTTGGCGGAACGCGGGCAGATCGATTACGACACGCCCATCGCGCACTATTGGCCGGAGTTCGCGCAAAACGGCAAGGAAACGATCACCATTAGGCATGCCCTGGCACACACCTCCGGAATTCCCTACATGCCGGTGGACATCGGTCATGCGCAACTCTGCGATTGGGATACGATGTGCCGGTTGGTCGCGCAATTGAAACCGGCGTGGCCTGCGGGACAGAAATGTTTCTACCACCCGATCACCTACGGTTGGATTCTGGGCGAAGTTGCCCGGCGCGTGGATGGCCGCCCCTATCAGCCCTTTATCGAAGCCGAGATTGGCGGGCCACTTGGCATCACGACGATGTTCGCCGGAATTCCAGCGGACCTGGAATCGAGAGTCGCATTCTTGGAAGAAATCCCAGAACCACCGCCTGAAATTCCCCCGCCTGCGCTTCCTCCCGATCAAGAGGGCGTTCCGCCTTTTATAAAACCACTGTATGATTGGATGAATCGATCCGACGCACGTCGGGCGTGCATCCCCGGTTCCAACGGCATCATGAATGCGCGGGCCATCGCGCGGCATTACGCCTCGCTGATGCCGGGCGGCATCGATGGAGTTGAGCTTCTATCTCCGGATCGCGTTCGCCTCGCCACGGAATTGCAAATTCCAGGTGAGGGCTTCGAGGAAGGCGTCACTCCGCGTCGCGGACTCGGTTACGCGCTTGGCGAGGGAGGAAGCGAGACCGGTTTTGGACACGGCGGCCATGGAGGCGCGGCCGGGTACGGGAATGTCCCGTATCGCCTCGCTGTTGGCGTGACTCGGAACCTTTTTTCCAGCCACGATCTTGCCGGGTTGATCGCGAAGGAAATTCGTAGTGCGTTGGGTATCACATCTTAGATCCGCGCGAAGTCGGGCATTTTTGAACAGCTATCCGTTTCATTTCGGGGTATAATCTTCGCATGAGCACCGCTGTCGAATCTTCGAAACCGCCAACTGCGGCGGATACGCTCACGATCAATGAGATCTTCTATAGCATCCAGGGCGAGAGTACGTTTGCGGGCCAGCCCTGTATTTTTGTGCGCCTGACGGGCTGCGACTTACGCTGCACCTACTGCGATACCGAATACGCGTTTTATGAGGGCAAGCGCCGCACGCTTGGGGAAATTATCGCAGAGGTGGAGAAGCATCCGTGTCGTCTGGTTGAGGTGACGGGCGGGGAGCCCCTTTTGCAAAAGCGAGTGCATACGCTCATGTCGCGTCTGTGCGATGCGGGCTACACGGTTCTCATCGAGACGAGCGGTGCGCATGATATCGGGCCCGTCGATAGCCGCGTGCACCGGATCATGGACTTGAAATGTCCCAGCAGCGGTGAATGCGCGCGCAACCGGATAGAGAATTTGCCGCTGCTCGGCGTGCGCGATGAAGTGAAATTCGTCATCGGCACGGAGGAGGATTACGCATGGGCCAAGGCGCAAGTGTTGGCGGGTGTACCGGGTTGGACCGATCGGGTGAACGCGATTCTCTTCTCGCCCGTTTTCGGCAAGATGACTCCGCTCGAACTCGCTACGCGCGTCATGGCCGATGCCCTCCCGCGCGTGCGGATGCAAATCCAGATGCACAAGCTGATCTGGGAGCCGAATCAGCGAGGGGTCTAATAACTGATTTAGCCGCAAAAAACGCAAAGAGCACAAAGACATTGAGGAAAACCACCAGGGAATTCCGGTAAAATTCTTTGCGATCCTTGTGTTCTTTGTGGCTGATTATCTTGGCGATCACCTTACGGATTAAGCGCCGCGTTGATGGCCTCGACCGCCGTCTCACCATTTTCCACGCCGAAAAATCCTGAATCGAGGCGCGGCGTGAGATGCGGATTCTCCTGCGCGCGACGGGTAAGGATGACATCGTAGAGGCCATCGAAGCGTTTCACGATTTGTGGTGCGGTCATTTCCTCGGCGGAAAAAACGCGGAGAGAAAGCGATCGCTTGTCGTTCAGTTCTGCGATGAAGATGCGCTTATTGGTCACGACATACCAGGTGCGCCGTGCCTGCAAACCAAGTCGGATTGGATAGAACCAGAAACTAAATCCGACGATGATAAAAGGAATGCTGAGGAGCGGGACGATTCGCCACCATCCCTCGAAAGCCGAGGTAGCCTCGCTGATTCCGCCGGAGCCATGATACCAATACGCGCCGAGGACCGACCAGGTGACGCCGTACGCAATATTGGGTAGTCCGCGCAGGATAAAGACGTAGGGGCGGGGCTGGCCCTGCCAGAGAATTTCTTCGCCGGGGGAAAGGGGGGCGGCGAGTTCGGGAGACATTTTTTAGACAGGATTAACAGGATTGGGAAAGGCGGAGGAATCAGGACCAAATTACCAAATTCTCCAAATGACTTAATTAGGAAATGGGGGAGAAAGCAGGCGGAACCGATCCTTCGACAAGTTCAGGATGACGGAATATCTGGGTGGCACCTAATCAATCGCCATCCGTTTTTGGATGCTGAATTTATCGACTCGCTTGCGGAGCGTGGCGCGGGTGATGCCGAGTAGCTTGGCGGCCTGCACCTGGTTGCCGGAGGTTTCGGCGAGGGCGCGGACAATCAATTCCCGTTCCGCCGCATCGATGATCTTGAAGTGTTTGTCGTTGCGGGCAAAATCGAAAAGTACCTCGACAGCGTGGGCGAGCGCATCCTTGCCCGGTTCGGCGTTAATTGGCGCAGATGATTTGGCCGGGGCGGATGCGGAAGATGAGGGCGCGACGGACAGCACGGGTTCGCCGGAGTTATTGCTGCGGTAACCGCGACCGATTTCCTCGGGCAGGTTGGCCAGCGTGATCGTATTGCCGGTAGCGAGGACCATCGCGCGCTGGATGCAGTTTTCCAGTTCGCGCACATTACCCGGCCATGTGTAACGCTGAATGGCGGCGAGCGCCTCTTCGGCGATCTGGCTCGGGCCGGTCGGATGCTTGAGGCGGAATTTGTTGATGAAGTAAGCGACGAGAATCGGGAGATCGGTCACACGCTCGCGCAAAGGCGGCAAGTTCACGCGCACCACATTCAGGCGATAGAAAAGGTCCTCGCGAAATTCCTTCCGCTGCACCGCCTGCCAGAGGTCCTTGTTTGTCGCGGCGATGATCCGCACGTCGGTCTTGATCGAGAGGTTGTTGCCGACGCGGGAAATTTCGCCCTCCTGGAGCACGCGCAGGATTTTCGTCTGCGTGGTCATCGGCATGTCGCCGATCTCGTCGAGGAAAAGCGTGCCGCCGTCGCATTGCTCGAACTTGCCGATGCGCTGCGCGAGTGCCCCGGTGAATGCGCCTTTCTCGTGGCCGAAGAGTTCGCTCTCGAGCAGATTTTCCGGAATGGCGGCGCAATTGATCGCGATGAACGGTTTGTTGAGGCGCGCCCCGTTTTGATAAATCGCGCGCGCCACCAGTTCCTTGCCCGTGCCGCTTTCGCCGGTGATGAGAATGGTCGTATTGGTCGGCGCGACTTGGCCGATGAGCTTGTAGACTTGCTGCATCGCAGACGAATTGCCCACGATGGTCTGGCGGGTCTCATCGGCGTTCATCTTGGTCGGAAATGCGACGATCTGTTTCATCGCACGCGCGGCGGACAGCGCCTCGAAGAGCAGGGCCTTGAGTTGCGGAATGTCGAACGGCTTGAGAACGTAATCGTACGCGCCGAGCTTCATTGCCTCGATGGCGGTTTGCGAGGTGCCATAGGCGGTCATCATGATCACCACCTGCTTGGGATTCATCTGCCGCAATTCCTTCAGCGTATCGAGGCCGTTTTGTTGCCCCATGCGGATGTCCATCACGATGAGGTCCGGCGTCGATTTGCGCGCCATGCGGATGCCCTCGTCGCCCGATTCGGCGCTCTCGATATCGAGCGGTTCCTTTTCCAGGAGGCGGCGGAAAGAATAATGGACGTCCTTTTCGTCGTCGATGATCAGGACTTTTTGTCTGTCGTCGCTCGGTGCGGAAACGGGTTCCTGCGCCGCAGAAGCGGGGCGGGTGGAATTGGATTTGCCGACAGTGGAAGCCATAAGGTGATTTATAAAGGGCGACCTACTGCGGTGATAAAGGGCGTCAGCTCCTTGACCAGTTTTTCGTAAAGACTGAAATCGACCTGCTGCTGGCCATCGCTCCAGGCCTCGGCGGGATTTGGATGCACTTCGATGAGCAGGCCATCGGCGTTGAGCGCGACGGCGGCCTTGCACAACTCAAGGACGAGGTCGGCGCGACCGCAGCCTTGGCTCGGATCGATGATCACGGGCAGGTGCGATTCCTTTTTTACGATGGCCACGGAAGCGAGATCGAGCGTGTTGCGCGTGTAAGTCTCGAAGGTGCGGATGCCGCGCTCACAGAGGAGGACGTTGCCATTGCCATTGGCCAAGGCGTACTCGGCAGCGAGGAGCCATTCCTCGATCTTCATGCTCATCCCGCGCTTGAGGAGGATCGTCTTGCCGCTGCGGGCCGCCTCCGTGATGAGTGAAAAATTTTGCGCATTGCGCGCGCCGATTTGCAAAATGTCGGCGTAGTTGGCGACGAGGTCCACATCGCGTTCAGAAAGGACTTCGGTGACGATGCCGAGATCGTATTCCTTCGATGCTTGGGCGAGCAGGCGCAGGCCTTCCTTGGCCAGGCCTTGGAATTCGTAGGGCGAGGTGCGGGGCTTATAAGCGCCGCCGCGGAGGAAGGTCGCGCCCTGGGCCTTGACCGCCTTGGCCGTGGACATGAGTTGCTCCTCGCTCTCGACCGAGCAGGGGCCGGCCATGAAACAGAATTTCTTGCCCGCGCCAATTTCCTGACCGTGGACTTTCACGATGGTGTCGGCGCCTTTCTTGGCTTCGCGACTGACCAGCTTGTACCGCTTCTGCACGCGCAGGACATTTTCAACTTGAGGCCAGGAGGAAAGGGTCTCCAAGGATTGATGCGTGTTCTCGTCTCCGATCGCGGCGATCACGGTCTGGATCTTGCCATGAATGGGGCGCGGCTCGTAACCGAGCTTCGCCACCTCGGCGATGACTTTTTCAACATCAACCGGATCAAGGTTGGGCTTTAGGACGACGATCATAGGTGATCCCAAAAGGGGGACTTGGGAAGGGGTTAAGCGTAGATTCCGAACCGACGGGAAGCAATGGGAAAGTCCAATGGAGGGGAGTGCAGGAAGTAGCTCAGCCCCAACGGGGCGTTTTAACTATAGCCCAGGGCAACGCCCTGGGTTCATCGAAGCAAGAGCCCAGCCCTGAAGGGGCGGCCTAAATCGGATGATCTTTAAATCGCCCTTTCAGGGCTCGGCCCCTTGCTGGTTTTTCCCAGGGCGTTGCCCTTGGGCTGACTTGGTTGGCCCCTTCGGGGCGGCTGAATTTCAGGCGTGGCTTGCTGGGCGATCATTGGCGATCTCTGCTTCCAGTTCGCGGGCGCGGGCCAATTGCTTTTCCTCGACTATCCAAGGGAGCGTCTCGCCATATTTATCCTTCAGAAGTTGAAGGATAACCTTGGAATCGGCGTAGCGTTCCTTGGACGCTCTTTGTTGCCATAGACATACGCCAAAAGAATAGGGTATCGCTAATAGATACCAGAGATGTTCTTTGGGCCAGTGATGGTGGATCCAAAGGACGAGCCCTGTCGTGGCCAGCACTCCGCAAATTGTCCATACCCAGTGAGTTTGGCGCAGGTCTTTCATGGTGTTTTCATAAAAACGCACATGCCGATAGGCCTTCTCGCCCAATTTGAGTTCTTCGGGTGGCGGGGACATGGCTGAAGATAACTCGGACGCGCGGGTTGAGCCAACTTTTTAAGAGTCCGTCATCCTGAGCCCCGTCGAAGGATCAGCTCCCAAAACGTTTCCGCAATTAGAACCTAATTCCAAGTTGGCAATCTCCGGAGGCTGATCCTTCGACATGCTTTTAAAAAAGCGTTTTGAGAGGTAAAATCAAAACTTTGTATCACCAAAATTGTACCACTTGGAAATGAATTAAACAGACACGCGAAGTTCTGCACCAGTTGTCTCTAGAATTTGAATCAGACTGTACATAGCTTCATCGTTGACCTCATGTAGAGAAACCGTTTGGCGGTCACGAATTAGACGATTCAGACGTTTTATTTCGCTAGGAGATGTGTTGATTGCTCGACGCAGTCTTTTTTTCAGTTCTGACTTCGCATGGGCATCCCAGCCGGTAAATCCGGAGAAATTTTCTTTCCATCCCAAAATCTCAATTTTTGCCATAGACAACTCAAGAAGGAAACTTGGCCCATTACTCGCATCGTTAACGTAACAGCGCAATGACTTCATCCAAGCTCCAAACGTGATGGGCAACATCCCCCGACCTGACGGCAATTAAAATACTGGTGACGAGGGAATTTTTGACAGGATTAACAGGATTGGGAGCGGCAGAAGGGGCAATGGAGTTGCGGGGACAATTGCGTTCCCAAACACGCACGCGTGAAGGAGTTTGGGAACGAGGGGAGGAAGGCACCGCCGCCCAGCGTGCGGCGGCTACCACGGAATGTGACGGCCACCCGGCGGATGATTAGTAATGCAGATAGCCGAGGTGTTCGTGGACGAATTCCCTGTCTTCGGCAGTGAGCTTATCGCGGTTGGTTTTCAGCCACGCCTTGGCTTCGGTGCGGCGGTCCTGACGCTCGACCGCGCCGGGGGCTTCGTCGATGTGGCGGACAAGCATTTCGAGTTCGCTCGAGAGTTGGGCAGATTCGTCGAGGAGGGTGAGGATGGAATCGGACCAAGAACCGGGAGGTTCTACGAGGGCGTTGATGGCGCGCTCGTGCAACTCAAAGTTGAGGTTGGCGACGCCGTATGCGCGGAGCCGGATGATAACGGCGGTATTGAAGAGCGCGACGATGCCCAAGAGAAGAATCGGAGCGGTATGTTCGTTAATGAGCACGATTTGGTAGAACGAAAAAAAGATGCCGAAGACGAAGAGTTCGATAGCCCAGCCGAGAACGACGGTGTTGGCGGTCATCAGGACCATCCAGCCCAACAGGCAGCCGCGCTCGAAAAAAACGCGAAACCATTTACGAATTGCTGGGAGATATACCATGTGCCCTTTGACGTGTGTAATACTAAGCGCAACATCAAGGGCGCGCAAGGGCCGGGCGGCAATTAGTCGGCTGGGTTGTGGCAGGAGATTTTGCTCCGGCGGCGGCGAGCGTGAAACTGCCTTATGGCGTTATTAGCCCGGCTACGATTTGATGACGCGAGCTAAAATCGCCGATTTATCTCCGTTTTGGGTGGCAAAGTGGCATGGGGCTTGTTAATTGAACTAGTATGCCTGTCACTTCGCCTGGACTTAAAGGAATCGTCGCCGCCACCACCCGTCTGAGTGATGTCCTGGGAGACGAGGGCATTCTCATTTACGCGGGGTACGATATCAACGAACTCGCGGGGAAGGTGAGTTATGAGGAGGTTGTTTATCTCCTCTGGCACGAGGCGTTGCCCAACAAGGCGCAGTTGGAAAAGCTGAAGGCCGATCTTCGCGCCGCACGCACGCTGCCGCAGGGCGTGATCGATTTTCTCAAGCAGGCACCCAAGGATGCGAACGTCATGGACGTCTTGCGCACGGGCGTTTCGATGCTCGGCCTCTACGATCTGTCGCCCGTCGGGCCGCAGACCCCGGAGATGCTTCTGCCTCGCGCGATTTCACTGACCGCAAAGGTCGGCGTGATCATCGCCTATTTTCATCGCGCGCGTCAGGGCAAGTCGCTTCCTCCGATTCGCACCGATCTCGACGAAGCGGCGCATTTTCTTTATTTGATCAACGGCGAGCCCGCCGGCCCGGAAGCGGTGGCGACGCTCAACATGGCCTATGTCCTTCACGCGGACCATGGCTTCAATGCCTCGACCTTTTCCGCGCGAGTGACCGCATCGACTCTTTCCGATATCTATTCCGCCGTCACCACCGCCATCGGCACGCTCAAGGGCCCGCTCCACGGTGGGGCCAACGAGGCGGTCATCCACATGCTCGAGGAAATCGGTACGCCCGATAAGGTCGATGCCTGGGTCCATGATAAGCTGGCCAAGAAGGAAAAGATCATGGGCATGGGCCACGCCGTCTATAAGGTGCTCGATCCGCGCGCGCCGCACCTCAAGGCCATGGCGGTCAAGCTGACCCAGGAACTCGGCGAAACCAAGTGGGTCGAGATGAGCGATCGCATTGCCCAAATCGTCAAAGAGGAAAAGAAACTCAACGCCAACGTCGATTTCTATTCGGCCACCGTTTACTACAGCCTCGGCATCCCGACCGACCTTTTCACCCCTATTTTTGCCATTGCCCGGACTTCGGGTTGGACCGGCCACATCATCGAACAACTTAAGGACAATAAAATATTTCGTCCTAGTAGTGAATATGTTGGCTTCCCGGTCGGGAAGAAAGTTGTTCCGCTCGATCAGAGGTAAAATCCTGCGGATGGCGGCCTTTTTCGGCGAAAATTACGGGCTTCGGCAGGAGTTCTGCTTGTTTTTGTAATAGAGGAATCTCAGATGAGGCTTGTTCCTCCAACCGTGGGGGGTAGACTTCAACAAAGTCTTCTTCTCGCCCTCTAAACCCCGACTTTCCCCCTAGAAACCATGAACTCAACCACAGCCGAATACTTGGAAGGCGCAGTTCACCACAATCACCCGCTTAGCCCCAAGGGCATTTCCGAGCGGATGTTCACTTTTTGGTTCAATAGCTTCGTTTACAACCAGATTTGGGAGGATCCCCGGGTTGATCTCAAGGCGCTTGCACTGACTCCCGAGAGCCGGATGCTTACCATTTCGTCCGGCGGTTGCAACGTCCTCAATTACCTCATCCACAAGCCGGAACATATCCAGGCGGTCGATCTCAACCGGAGCCACCTTTGCGTGCTCAAGTTGAAGCTGGCGGCCATCGAATACCTCCCCAGCTACGAGGATTTCTTTCTATTCTTTGGTTGCGCGGACGACCAGCTCAACCACTACAACTACTTCGAGCATCTCGCGGATCATCTTGACGATAACACCCGCGCCTTCTGGGAAAAGGGCAGCTTCCTGCGCCGGGTGACCTTTGGGCCGCGCATCAAGTACTTCACCAAGAATTTCTACGATTACGCCAAGATGGGGTATTTCATCCGGTTCCTGCACGTCATCGCCCGCGTCGGCAAGGGAGACCCCACCCGGCTTCTGTCCGCGCGCAGTCGCAAGGAACAAGAGGAGATTTTCGAGCAGGACATCGCGCCGTTCTTCGATAACTGGTTCGTTCGCGCCACGGGCAACATGCCTGTGATGCTCTATTCGCTCGGCATTCCGCCGCAACAGTTCAGCGCCATGGAAACGGAGCTTCCCGGCGGTTTGGTCGCCATGTACCGCGAACGGGTCAAGCGTCTCGCCTGTGACTTCCCCATTGCCGATAATTACTTCGGCTGGCAGGCCTTTGGCCGTGGATATGACCGCGCCTCGCGCCTGGCCATGCCGGAATATCTCAAGGAGGAAAATTTCCAGACGTTGAAGGACAACCTTCATCGCGTGTCGGTCGCGAACACAACATTGATCCAATACATGCAGTCGCAGCCGGAGAACTCGCTTGATCGCTTCGTCTTCCTCGACTCGCAGGACTGGATGCGGCCTGAGCAGATCGCCGATATGTGGACGGAGATTGCCCGTGTCGGACGTCCCGGCTCGCGCATCGTCTTTCGCACGGCTGCCACGACGTCGCCGGTTGAGACCGCCCTCCCGCCGAGCCTCAAGGCGAAGTTCGATTACAAGGAAGGCCTCTCCAAGGCACTCCTTCAGGAAGATCGCTCGGCCATCTACGGCGGGTTCCATCTTTACGTGATGGAGTAGGCTCAAGCCTGCGGGTGGGACGTTGTTGGCTTGAACTCGGTGCTTGGAGAGAGTATCGTCCATACATGACTGCACGTCAGATCATTCAAGAAATCGAAGCGCTTCCCGCTGAAGAGCAGCGTGAGGTACTCTCGACCCTGCAGGAACGGGTGGAAAATTATCCCTCTACGGTAGCCAAGATCACTTTTGCTGATCACGATGAAGCCCTGCGGGTCGCTGATCGCATCTTTAAGGAACGCGCCGAACTCTTTCAAAAGTTAGCGCAATAACTTCGGTGAAAGAGCCGAAATTTCTTGGCACCAAAACGGTGTTTGCTCTCCATACCTTGTCCTTGCAACAGTTTGGAGGTAGCGAAGGTGTGCGCGATCATGGTTTGATTGAGTCGGCACTCGGCGCGGCCATGAATACTTTCCATTATGGGAACGGTGATTTTTTCGATATTGCAGCTTCTTATGCCTTTCATCTGGCCCAAGCCCAGGCTTTCATCGATGGGAACAAACGAACTGCGGTGTCGACGGCATTGGTTTTTCTCGAAATGAATGGAGTAGAAAAAACGAAGACGCCAGACAACCAAACGCTCTATGGCGCCATGATCGCCATTGCGGAAAAGCGGCTCGATAAAGCGGGACTGGCCGAAATGTTCCGGCGCGCGGCGGTTTAGCTTTCCTAAAGCGCGGCCT
>Ga0206926_1036_pt1 | contig 29660 bp, 25 predicted proteins | sample Alteio_BWOrgHeat_59_FD_152955 | JGI IMG/M metagenome (GOLD analysis project Ga0206926, IMG submission 152955) | Enriched cells from forest soil in Barre Woods Harvard Forest LTER site, Petersham, Massachusetts, United States -... | ecosystem: Environmental > Terrestrial > Soil > Temperate forest >... | reverse complement strand
GCCGCACCCACCCGAAAACCGGCGCCGTGCACAAGTCCGTCCTCAAGCCCATCGGCGCGTCCTACACGAACAAAACCGTGGACACCGACAAAGGCATCGTCAGCAACATCACCATCGAACCCGCGGTCGATTCCGAGATCGCCGACACGGTCGCCGTGATGGGCGGTGAAGACTGGGAAATGTGGATGTACGCGCTCGACGATGCAAAATTGCTCATGCCCGGCGCCACCGCCGTCGCCTACAGCTATATCGGCCCCGAAGTCACCTGGCCCATCTACAAAAACGGTACGATCGGCCTCGCCAAAAACGACCTTGAGCGCGCGGGAAAGCGATGGAGTTGTACCAGCCGGGCGTGGCCGGGCGGTCGGCCTCGGACGGGCGCTCGAAGAAAATTCCAAGCGTGGCCGCGCCCGAGCCAAAGGCGGCGGCGATGCGCGAGGCCAGGCCGTAGCCGGTGGATGCACCGATGACCAAGACGTTTTTCGGGCCGTTTTTGAGCGGGCCTTTTTTTCGAACGTAATCGATCGATTCCTGCACATGGGCGGCACAGCCGGCCGGGTGGGCGGTGATGCAAACAAATCCTCTAACCTTGGGTTTTATGATCATGGGCAAACAGGCTGTTGTTTTTCAACAGCCTGTCAGCGTTGGCGAGCCGCCCCGAGGCGTCGAGAAAAGTTTTAACCTGAATCGGATCACACTTCCTCGTGTGATCGATCCACCCTACGGGCCGACAAAGTCGGGGTTAACCGCGGCAAAGTCGCTTGGCCGCGCTCTATAAGCGCGGCCAACGGATGCATTCTCGGATGAAAAAGTGTGATGTTCCTTACTCGCTAAGCAGCACGATGGGGCCTTCCGGCCTGGGCCGGCCGCCCTTGCGTTCGCAGCTGACGGCAAATTTTGCGGCGGTGGCGATGACCTGGCCGGGATGAAAGGAGAGGCGGGCCGTGCCCGTCCGCGCATCGACGGTGAAGACGCCGCCGCTGACCGGGTCGGGATACTTCGGGTCGATGACCCAGAGTTGGTAGTCCTTGTCGGCGGCGAGCGTGGGCAGCTTCTCGACCGTGAGCACGCCCTGTTGCAGGGCCGGATCCCATACGGCGATGGCGCGGGGTTGCGGCGAATTGCCGAGGAGCGAGACGAGCTTGGCAATTTCCAGGTGGGAGAGATCGCCGTTGGTTTTGATTTGCTCCTGCAGGTCGGCGAGCTGGCGGCTGGCGAGGATATGTTCGGCCTCAAGCTGATTTTGCACGCTTTGCATTTCCATTTGCGCGAGCGCGGCTTGCTCGTGCTGCGCGATGGACTCGGACTTTTGCGAGAAATAGAGCTGGGCGAGCCACGCGGAGGTGAGCGCAAGGCACGCCGCGATGGCCCACGGGAACCAGGCGAGCGGCGCAAAGGATGTGACGCGCTGGTCTTCGGGATGCGATTTTTCGGCGAGGGATACGAACAGGCGGGATTTCAACCAGGCCGGGGGTGTGGTTGCGGGCGCGGCGAGGGAGAGTGCGCTGGCGGCTTCGCGCAACTCGTGCACAAGGGCGCGCCTCCCGGCGTCTTGCGCGAGCGAGGCTTCGAACGCAGCGAGTTCCGCGCCTTCGAGCAGGTCGAAAGCGTGGAGCGAGGCGAGTTCTTCTGTGCGTTCGTCAATCATGGTGGAGTCGGAGCGCATCCCGGAGCTTGAGCAACCCGCGGCGGATGCGGGCCTTGACGGTGCCGAGTGGCTGCTGGAGGTTTTCGGCGATTTGTTCCTGTGTGAGTCCGCCGAAAAACGCGAGTTCGACGGCCTGCTTTTGCTCGGCGGGCAGCGCGGCGAGCGCCGAGCGCACGAGCTGGGCTTTTTCCTTGAACACGAGGGCGTCGGTTGTCCCGCCCGTCTCATCGTAGCCCAGGTCGGCGGGCACGGATGCGCCGAGTAGTTCGCCGCGGCGCTTGCGCAGGCGCAGGCGGTCGATCGCGCGGTTGCGCGTGAGTGTGACCGCCCAGGCGAAGGCGGTGCCGCGTTCGGCGGAAAAGGCCGCGGATTTTTCCCAGATGGTGAGGAACACATCGTGCACGATGTCCTCGGTTTCGCGCGCATCGCCGAGGATGCGCAGTGCGGCGGAGTAGAGCGGCCGGCTGAAGCGATCGTAAAGGTCGGAGAAGGCCGCGCGGTCGCCGCGCGCCATGCGCTGCAGCAGGCGGGCATCGATATCGCTCCGATCCTCGGTGGGTTCGCTCATGCGGGAAGACCAATCGCCGCCGGCCCGGAAAGCGCAGACGGCGCAGGCAAAGCCGGCAATGGCAGGTGGGCAGGCATGGGAGGCAAACATCTCATGGATGTATACGAGTCGAGGAAAGCGGGGGATGCACGGACGGTTCAGTCAACTGCAGAAGCTTTGCGCGCGGCAAGTATTTAGAAATTGTAATTGGTATTTTGTCGTGGGTATTTGGTCCCTTGGCGTTCGGAGTTCAATGTTAGACGCTTAAAATCCGGACTTGGATATTGGGTGTTCAGGGATTTTAAAACGCCGCCATTTCCCTGTCATCATGCAGGCGTGCCTTTTCACCTCACCCGACAGGAAAAATACATTCTTGGCTGCCTCGCCGGGCTGATTGTGCTTGGCCTGATCGGATACGCCGTACTCTGATTTTCGGAAATTCGGTAATGGATGCTGGTGGTGAATGCCCAACGGCCAATTACTAACTGCCAAATACTAGCTACAGCCCGTAGGGCTGGAGCTGGGCAAACACGTCGCGAAACAGCGGATCGTCCGCGAAGGCAGCCCAGTCGCAATTGCCCGAGATGCGGACAAAAAACTGCTCGCCTTCGTGACCGAAGCCGTAGTGCCAGGCCAGTCGCAAAAGTTCGCGCGGCGAGTGGGGGTCTTCATAGGCGATAAGGCGGCCGTCGTACAAATGCCAGAACCAGACGTGTTGGGGATAAGCGCCGCCGTTGAATATCCGGGATTCAGCGGCCGGAAGCACGCGGCCGGCGACCACGAGGTTGACGCGCGCATCCCTGTTCGGCTCCGGCACCCAGCCCGCGCCGGGCCAGCAGGCGTCGGGCGTATGGGAAGCCACCAGGCTGACGGGTGCCTGGCCTGCAGACCAGTAGGCGATGTAAATGATGATTTGCTGCAGGCTGCCGTCGGACGCGGGCTTTGAATAGGTGCGCTGAATCAGGTGATCGGTTTGCAGGGTGTCGGCGAAACGATAAAGATCGGTGGTCGTTTGCACTTTCCACCCGTCGGCATGGGCGGGCACCATTGCCGCGAGGTCCGGTACTGGCGCGGCGGGCGGGGTGCGGCGCGTGTTGGCGGCAAATAAAATCACCAGGGCGACGGCCAGCGCGAGCCCGGCGGCCAGCCACGGCTGAAGCGCCTGTGGTGCGTGCGCGACGGGCGCGGAGGATGCCAGCGGTTCGGTCGTTTCGCCGCGGGCCAGCAACCAGGCCAGTCCGCCGAGCAGCAACGCGGTCAGGCCAAGGACGGCATAGCCGGTGGCATCGTGCCAGGTGTGGCTGATGTCCACACCCCGGTCGGCCAGCAGGGTGAGCGTGAGCGAGCGGAAAAAATTCATGGCGAGCGCCAGCGGCGCAGCCAGCGCGATGACGACCACGCGCGACCATGGCCGGCGCACGAGCGCCGCGGAAAAAAAGAAACCCGCGAACACGCAGGAGATCAGGCTGCGCACGCCGCTGCACGCCTCCTCGACCCCGACCGTGGAGCCGGCCAGCTCGATGAGATTGCCGTCGCGAATAGCGGCGATCCCGAACAGATGCAGCGTGGCTAGCACGGAGCGCGTGACCCAGAGCTGCAGGCCGAGCGTGAGGCGCATGTAGGTGCCGGGTGGAATGGGCGCGCACAGCAGCCACAGGAAAATTGCGGTGAACGAAATCCAGTTAAACGGCACGAGGCGCGCCGGCTCGCTCGCGAAGGCCAGCCAGCCGGCCAAAAGAATGAGCACGAGCGCGAAGGCGAGCGTGAAACCCACCAAGGCGTGCGACCAGTCAAGCGCGGCGGTGAAAAGGCCGCCGGTCGCGAGCGCAGCCAACCCCGCGGCGAGCAGCCCGGCCAGCGCGACCGTGGTGGCGCCGCGCGCGGGTAAATATCGCGCCGGTCCGGCGGCGCGGCTTTCGTGCAACAGCAGCAGGAAAATCAGCGGCATGAAGAGTCCGTGCGACAGTTCCGGATTGTGGCGCCATTGCGGCCAGAGCAGCATGCTGAAGGCGGTGATCAGCACGGCCAGCAGGGCGAGATTGATCCGCGCCAGTGGGAAAAGGGACGGGCGAGGGCTGAGTGAGGCCGGTTTCATTGGGCGGCGGCAACCGGTTTGTCACGGTAATGTTCAAACAAGGCGTAGGTCACGTCGAGGGCGAGCGGCTGGAGCATGACCGGGGAAGACAGACTGTCATTCGCGGTCGCGTAAGCGATTTCGAATGGAGGTGGCTGGAACATGGGCAGGATGTTCCCGAGCCGCTGCTGCTCGGATGGTCCACGGAAAAAAGCCTCGGCTTGGTCGAGATCATTAAAGGAAGGGAGCCCGAGCTGCCTGAGTGCGTTGCGTGCGATCAGCAGGTTCGGCCAGTCGCCGTTGACGCCGGCGGCGCAGAAGAGGGCGACCGTGGCTTCATAGGTGGCGGTGGTTTGCGGCAGGGGTTCCCGCCGGAACTTTTCGAAAAGTTCGGCGAACAATTTCGGATCGGGGTGGCGGATAAAATGCGCACAAAGCAGTTCAACCGAGGTCGTGCTGATGGGGGCGCTGAGCACCAGCTCCACTTCGTTGCGCACGAGGCTCATCCAGTCCTTTGCGCCAAAAGCATCCAGGCGCAAGGCGGAGACATCCTGCGAGGGCAGGAAGCCGGCGTTGTTATTGATGGCAGCCAGGGCTTCATCGGGAAACCCGAGGGCGGTCAGTTCGCTGACCTGATAGTAGGCGATATAAGACATATCCACGTGCAGGGCGCGCAAGGCCTCGTGGGCCTCGTTGGTGCGGCCGGTTTCGATCAGCAGTTCGATTTCGACCAAGTGGCGCAGGGCGGGGGCCAGAGGATAGTCTTGGGCGAGCATTTGCAGCAACGGCCTGGTGTCACCCAAGCATCGCGTCGCAAAAAACATCGCATGCATCCACACTTGGGCGTGTGCTGCGTCGTGGACGAGGAGTACCGGCACAACTTGCGCGATTTCTTGAAAATCGCCGCGGGCAAGCAGGCCTCGATACCACTGTTCGGCGATGAGGGCGGACTGCGGGATGTCGTCGTGGAGCAGGTGGGCGTAGACGAAATCCGCCTGCGCTGGCTGGCCCACCTGGAAGAGTTTGGCCAGCATCAGGCCGGCCCGGTAGTCGTGCGGGTTGCATTCATAGGCATTCCTGAGGGCGAGCCCAGCCTCCTTCGGCCGGTTGGCGGCGAGCGCGCGACGGGCCTTTTGGAAAAAATATTCGCCGCGGGCGAGGTGAATCTCCGACCAGGCCGGAGGCCAGGCCACCGCCACGAAGCGCACGGGATAACCTATGCCGCGCAACAAAACGAATACCCCCAGGACCGCCGCCAGACAGCAAGCCCCGAGCATCCCGCTGTAGAAACCGACTGCGCGGCCCCAGAACGGACGCACATCCTTGGTGTTGACCGAGCAACGCAGGCCATTCGGCGTTATCACAAGCAACGGACACACGCGGCGGAAGCGGGCGGGCTGGTGCCAGTGCAAACAGGCGTCGCACGTGGTCTCAAGCGCGCGGCCGGAATCGCTTGGATTCTGGCACGGGCAGTGTCCGCCGCGCCAGCGGAAGAGGGTCTTGCGCGTGTTCCAGTAGAACAATCCCCAAAGAAATCGGAAAAAATCGGCGAGCCAGCCGGGCATGCCGACATGAAATACGGTTGTGGGCTGGAAATCGACGGGATTTTGCTTAGAATCTGAAGGAAATGAATATCCTGAACAACTTACTCCCCGCACTTGCAGCGTTTGCCGCCCTGGCCGGCGTGGTCCGTGCCAACGTCGAAGTGGGCTCGCCCGCCCCCAACTTCACTCTCACCGACATCAACGGACAGGCTCACTCACTTTCCGGCTACAAAGGGAAAATCATCGTGCTCGAATGGAATAACCCGGACTGTCCATTCGTACAAAAACATTACAACAGCGGTAATATTCCCTCGCTGCAAAAGGCCGCCACGGCCGGCGGCATTGTCTGGCTAACGATCAACTCCGGCGCACCCGGCAGGGAAGGCAGCGATTACACGCCTGCTGAAATAAGCTCCTGGCTGAAAAAAAACGGCGCCGAGCCCACGGCCTATTTCCACGATGCCGACGGCAAGGTCGGCCACCTTTACGGTGCGAAGACCACGCCTGACATGTATGTGATCAACGCCGACGGCATCCTCGTTTACAAAGGCGCGATCGATAGCATCCGCTCGGCCGATAGCGCCGACATCGCCAAGGCGACGAATTACGTGAAAGCCGCGCTCGACGCGCTCAAATCCGGACAGCCTGTCGCCAAACCCGTGAGCGAACCCTACGGCTGCTCGGTGAAATATTAGGACAAACCGTATTGGTAATTTGTCGTTGGTGATTCGGAACTCGTCACTCCATCTTTAATGGGTTCATGGCTTCTTAATTAAGGGAGCAGGGTCGTGTTAATTTGAAAACCAGGAAGCCGGGAATCGATTTCCGGATCGATCTTTGGATTCTTCGTGCCTTCGTGGTTAAAAGTCCGATCACGCGATGACTGCAAAAATCCGCCCAACGCTCCGCCAGGTTTTTTATTTCAGCCTGCTGGGACTGCTGCTGGGGTTGGCCCTGTTTTTGTATTTTGTGCTGAAGGGCTCGGAGCAAACCATCCTCCAGAGCTCGGACCGCTACCGTGATCTTGCGAGCCGCGAAGTGGGGTACCGGGTAACGACCTACCTGAATGAAGCTCCCCGGGCCGTGGCCGATTTCGAGCAGCAGGTTAAATACGGCCTGGTCGACGCCAAGAAAGCCGATTCGGTCGAGCAGGGTTTGGTTTCCCTGTTGCTGGCCAACGAAAATATCTCGGAGGCCACGCTCACCTATGCAGCCAGCAGGGGGTTCACTAAAGACGGCGATATTTTGACCGATCCAGCTTCGGCCGGCCAGGTGGCGGTCCTGCGTTCCACCACCGCGGGTGAATTTGTCTGCAAGAGAACCTGGCCCCACGGAACGGGATTTGTTTCGCAGTCCGGTGTCGTGACGCAGGGACCGTCGGTCAGCGCCCCGGCGATGACACAGGTTGTGTCCGCCATGAATCCCACGACGCATCTCACCTTTCAAACCGCCGCCAGCAAGGACTTTTACGGGCAGGTCATCGAGACCGACCTGCATTGGTCGCAGCTCGACGAAATGTTGCCCAAGGAGCAGCGGCGCGTGGAAGTGAGCGTGCAAAAGGCGATCGAAGATTCCCCCGGCCATTTTGCGGGCGTGCTGCGGGTGGGGCTGATGAAAACGCAGATCGAAGGTGCGGTCCAGCAGCACATCACCAGCCGGGACGAGGGCGACCCGCACCTGATTTTTATTTGTGACAACGAGGGACGACTGATCGCGGGATTTGGCGGCCGGGGCCGCGTGGTCGTCTCCGGTGACGATCTGCGGGTGGCGCCGGCGGATGTGCCACCGGTGGCGGCCAGGGCGCTGCAGGAGCCGGCCTTGAAGGGTTTGGACCGCGACCGGCCGCTCGCGGCCACATCTTTTCAGCTGGGCGGCAAGGTCTACCTTTGTACCTTCCGTTACTTGCCGCGCACGCAGGACTGGATTGTCGCGATTGTGGTGCCGCGCGATTTTTATCTCGGCACGCTGCTGCAAATTCGCCGGCAGGTACTCTGGGCGTCGCTCGGGCTCTGCCTCGCCATCATCCTGGTCGGCTTCATGATTATTCGCAGCGTGGTGAGATCGCATTCCCTCATCCTGGGTGAAACGGCCCGGATGAAGGAGTTTGAGTTTTCACCGGCCCATAATTTTTCGGGCCTGCGGGATATCGCCGAAGTCCTCGGCGGATTGGAGAAGGCGAAAACAGCCATGCGGGCCATGAGCAAATATGTGCCGGTGAACCTGGTGCGGCAGCTCTATCACAAGGGGGAAGAACCGGCCCTGGGCGGAAAATCCTGCGAGCTCTCGGTGCTGTTCACCGACATCAAGGACTTTACCTCGTTCGCAGAAGCCATGACCCCGGATGGTTTGGCGGAAACGTTGGGGCGTTACTTTCAGGTGATGGCGGAAACCATCCAGGGCGAGAAGGGGACCATCGACAAATATATCGGCGATGCCGTCATGACGTTTTGGAATGCGCCCGAAGTCGTGCCCGGTCACGAAATCCTGGCGTGTCGCGCGGCGCTTCGTTGCCGGGAGGCTTTGCAAAAATTGTACGAGTCACCCGCCTGGGGCAGCGCACCCCGGTTTGAAACGCGCTTCGGCCTGCACAGGTGCGTGGCTTTGGTCGGGCATTTTGGCGCATCGGATCGGTTGAATTACACGGCCCTCGGGGACGGCATCAATCTCACCTCCCGGCTGGAAGGGCTGAACAAGTATTATGGCACGCACATCATCGTGAGCGAAAGCATCCAGGCCGCGGCGAGGGGTGCGTTTGAATTTCGTCGGCTCGATCGCGTGACCGTCAAAGGCAAAACCGAAGGCATCGTCATTTATGAACTTCTGTCCGAACGAATGGAAGGAAGGCCGCGTCCCGCGTCGATCGAACGCTACGAACAGGCCTTGGCTTTGTTTCAACGCGGCAATTTTGCCGCCGCCATGCAATGGCTTGAATCGCAAAATGAAGATGCCCCGAGTCGCGTCCTGGCCGGTCGATGCCGCGAGTTCGTGACCCATCCGCCGGAAAACTGGAATGGGACTAACGTCTTTGATTCGAAGTAAGGCTTGGCGGAGTCGTTGGTAGTTGGAAATTGGTGGTTGGTGTCAGGCCTGCGACATGCCATGCGCGAGATCCGTTGATGGGCGGTGGCAGCTCTGCCTTTGATGGTCGGAATGCCAAGTTACCAAGTAAGTACCAATTATCTAACTACTAATAACAAAATCGATATATCCCCGCTCCACGTCCGTGCTGACCAGTTGCACACGGAGGCGGCCGCCGACTTTGAGCCCGGCCGGGGCGTTGTCCAATTTGCCTTCGATGGGCGGCTGCGAAATGCGAACCCAGGTGCCTTTACCGGATGCGCCGGTCACGATGGCGTCGAACGACTTGCCGATGCTCGTGCTGAGCAGCATGGCCGCGGCGGATTTTCCGACTTGCCGCTCCACTTTCTTGGCGGCGTCTTCCTGTTTGGTGCAATGGCTGGCCAGCGCGGCCAGTTCGTCGTTGGCATAGGGCGGGGGATGTCCGGACAGTGCCGCCACGAGCAGCCGTTGCGTGATGACGTCGGGGAAACGCCGGTTCGGCGCCGTCGAGTGCGAATAGTCCCTGACCGCGAGTCCGAAGTGCCCGGCCACCGCGCCGCCGGCAAGCTCGAGGACATATTCACCGGCGCCCAGCAATTTGATGACGCTGAGGGACAGTTCGGGATACGCCGCCGGATTGGCGGCTTTTGCCGTGAGCAGGAATTTTTCGAGCGCGACCCCGTCGGGCTCCTTCGGCAGGGCCGCCTTGTGGTCGGCCGCCAGCTCGACGATCCGGTCCCAGTGCGCGGGCGTGCGCACGACGCGCCGGATCGAGGGAAATTTTTTGGCGGCGAGATAACGCGCCGTCACGCCGTTGGCCGCGACCATCAAATCCTCGATCAGGCGCTTGGCTGAGTTGGGCGTGTCCGCCACCAGGTCGGTGAGGATCGAACCATCAAACACCGGATGGGTTTGAATGGTTTCGAGCGAGAGTGCGCCGTGGAGATGCCGCAACGCCGCGAGCTGGTCGGCGACGCGATGCTGGAGCTGGATGTTGTCGGCCAGGCCGGGCACGGCGCCGATCGCGGGCGGCATCGGCGCGCGGCCCTCGAGCCACGCGGCCACGCTGTCGTAGGCCAGCTTCGCGCAATTGCGCACGGTCGCCTGGTAAATGTCCGACGCGGCGAGCGAGCCGTCCGCGGCGAAGACCATTTCGATGACAACGGCGAGGCGGTCGACGGCGAAGCCGAGCGAGGTGAGGTCGGTCGAGAGTTTTTCCGGCAGCATCGGAAAAATCCGGGCCGCGGTGTAAACGGACGTCGTGTTTTGCCGCGCGTGGGTGTCGAGGGCCGAGTCCTGCTTCACGACGACGGATACGTCGGCGATCGCCACGAGGATTTTGGTCGCGCCGTTGGGCAGCGCCTCGGCCACGGAAAGCTGGTCGAGGTCCCGGGAGTCATCGTTGTCGATCGAACACCAGGGCAGCTGTCGCAAATCGCGCGTCGCCGGGCTGGTCGCCACCGCGGCGGTGGTAATCGCCTTGAGCTCGGACAACGCCGCGGAGGTGAAATCAGGAGCGAGCCCCCGGGCGATCATGGCGCGATGGGCGATGGCCTGCAGGGTGGAACGGGGGGAGAGGGGCATGGGTGCAAAGTACCAAGTAACAAGTGCCAAGTAACAACTACGAATTACCAATGACCAACGCTGAGAATTCCATGCTATCCTGAGTCTCGAAGGTCTGCCACCAATTACGAACGACCAAATACCAGCTAACAATTGACAAATTAAAATGTATATACAGAGTATGCACATGGGAACCATTGTGGCGAAGGTCTTCAAATCCGGCAATTCACAGGCTATTCGCCTGCCGAAAGCACTGCGCCTGTGCACCAAGACCGTGCAAATTGAAAAGACCGGCCGCGGCCTGCTCATTCTCGACCCCAAGGCAGAAGCGCAGCGGGTGAGGGCGTTGTCCAAGCTCTACGGCTCCTGCCCTGGTTTCCCGGACATCGAACCGTTGGATTTTCCGGAGTTGTGATCTACCTTCCGGATACAAACGTTTTCTCGCGATATCTCCGTGGCATCGACGCAGGCATCAAGGCGAAGCTGGAGGCCAATCTGCGCTTTTGCCGACTTTCTTCCGTGGTTTTGTCCGAGCTGGAATACGGCGCGGCCAAGCGTCCCGACGTTCCGGCCTTCCGGCACCGTGTGCAAAAGTTGACGGTGCTCATCGCGGATGAGGCGGATTACACCTGTGCTGACGCGGCCTACTACGGTTTTGTCCGGGCTCATCTTGCGCGGCTTAAACCGAACGCGCTGCCCATTGGGCCTTACGATCTCATGCTCGCGGCCCAAGCGCTGCGTCTTGGCGCGGTGCTCGTCACCAACAACACCGCTGAATTCGCCCGCGTGCCCGGCCTCGGCACGGAAAATTGGCAGAGTTAACCACGAAGGCACGAAGATCGATCCAGAGTTTTAACCACTGATTGCCACTGATGTCGTATACCAACGACCAAAGGCTAGTAATCTTGATCCGTGGAACCTGAAACTTGTTATGTTGAACCATTACTGCATCAAGTTGGCATTAGGGGTGTCTCAAAAGTGGCTGCTGGCCGAAATCTTCTTGTCAGCTTCAGAGGCAACTTCCAAGAATCCTCCTTCAATCATACCGCGCCAAATTTACGATGACGGCCGCATGATATGGATGGTGAATCGACCCTTTGCTTTGTAACAGTGATCGGAAACAACCCAGGCAATATCAGAAAAATTCCATGAAATCCACGCGGTGCCTCACGATCGCATTATTTGCCATCAACACTGCCCTGGTCATCGGTTCGTTCCAATGGCTCGGTTGTGCCACGCCGCCGCCGCGGAATCGATATCGCGAACCGACCGCTCCCGGCTTTTATAATGTAAAGGGATGGGGCTACGCATACGTTTATTATGCGAATCAAAGTTCAGAAGGAACGGCAAATGGCGTGGATATTAATGGCGACGTGGGCCATCCCTTTAGCTTGGCCGGACCGACGGCGCTGGCCGTACCGACTCATAGTTGGTATGCCTACTACCGGCTATTGTCAGGCTCGCTGCCCCCGGGACTTACCCTTGATGATGTTGGCGGAATTTCCGGCATTCCGACCCAGGGCGGCCATTGGATCGTCACGATTGAGTGCTATAACATGACAACAAACGGAACTTCGTACCTCGGATTTCAACAGCAGGTTCGTCTTCACATCAACGGCGGCGGCAAGGTCGTTGAATAAGCACTCGTTTCAAACCCGAAACGAGCGGCGGGGCAGAGTCTTGCCACGAGTTCTTAATGCACCCGGTTTTTATCCACTTCGGCGCTTGGCCGCTGAGGAGTTATGTGGTGTTGATCGGCCTGGCCGCGCTGGTCTCTTTTTTTTATTTCAGGGCCTTTGGACGCAGGATGGGTCTGGATGGACCGGGCGATTTTTGGCTGCTGGTGAACCTGATTGTGTTCTCGGCCTTTGTGGTGGGAAAGCTTCCAGCCCTGCTGGCCAGTCTCTTTTTTGCCCACGAGAAGCAGAATCTTTTCTTCGATGAAGGCCTGCCGACTTTCGGCGTTTTGCTGGGAGTGCTGGTCGGGGTGGGTGTGTATTGCCATCTGAGGCGAGCGGACTTTTTTCGCATCTTTGATTATGTGTTTTTGACCGTGCCCCTTTGTCACGGCATCGCCCGGCTGGGGTGCTTCATGAACGGTTGCTGTTCCGGCCGACCGGCGGGGTCGGGCCTCCCTTGGGCGGTGGTTTTTCGGGATCCCAACGCGGAAATTCCGTCGGCCCTGTTGGGCCGGCCGCTGCATCCCGTCCAGCTCTACGAAGCGGCCGGCGATTTTATCATCGCGGGCGTCCTCGGTTTTTTCCTTTTACCGGGAGTCGAAGCGAAACGCCTGCGGCGCGGAACCATCGGCTTCGCCTATTTCACGGCTTACGGAACGCTTCGCTTTGTGGATGACTTTTTCCGCGGGGACGAAGCCACGTGGTTCGGCTCCGGCCTCACTGGCGCCCAGATGATGTCGCTGATCACGATACTGACGACGTTTGGATTTTGGATGCGCCTCCGCGAACGCCCAACCCACAAAGCCTGATTGCCAAGTGCCAGGTAACAAGTGCAAGCTGGCAGGTGCCAGCTACCAGTTACCAATAACAATGAAGTTCCCCTGTTTTGCTTTCCTGTTCGTACTGCTGATGGGTGTTGCCGCCCGGTCGGCGGAAATTAATGACGCGATCGACGCCGGCGATTTGGGGAAGGTCAAACTTCTGCTCAAGGAAAATCCCGAGGCCGCCCATACTCCCGACGAAAATGGCCAGCCGCCATTGGAGCGGGCGGCGGGCGCGGGCAACATGGAGATCGTGAAGTTGCTTTTGAGTTACAAGGTCAACGTCGATGCGGCTGATGGCAGCGGGTGGACGCCGTTATTCCTGGCGGCGTCAAACGGCCACGCGGATGTGGTGAAGCTGTTGCTGGATAATCATGCGGACGCCAAGGTGCCGGGTGCCTTGGACCAGGCGGCGTTGGGTGGCTACAAGGACGTGGTCGAGTTGCTTCTGGCCAACAAAGTGGACGTTGACTCCCGGAATAACCTGACGGGTTCCACTCCATTGATGGACGCAGCCATGGGGAAGCATGGGGATGTGTTTGAAATGCTTTTGGCGGCGCATGCGGATGTCCACGCCAGGGACCACCAGGGCGCGACCGCGCTGTATTTCGCGGCCATGTCGGATTCCGTGGAAATGGTGACGCGGCTTCTCGATCATGGGGCCGATGTCAATGTGAAGGCTGGCAATGACCTGACTCCCTTGCATGCGGCGGCCTTTCGCGGATCGCCGGAAATCGTGGCGCTACTGCTCGACCACAAGGCGAACGTGAATGCGGCGGCCAGGGATGGCAGCATCCCCTTGCTCGAAGCCGCGCGCAACGAACGCAAGGATGTGACCGCGTTGCTGCTGGACCACGGGGCGAACGTGAATGAGGCGAACGAGAAGGGCGTCAGGGCCCTGGATTTGGCCGCGCAAGGAGGAGACGCGGATGTGACGCGATTATTATTGGATCACAAGGCCGCGGTGAATGCCCTCGACAACGAAGGCAAGAGCCCCTTGCACTGGGCCGCGTGGGGCGGACGCCCCGCAACAGCCAGATTATTGCTGGAACGGGGTGCCAGAGTAAACGCGCCGGACAAGCTAGGCCGGACCCCTTTGCACTGGGCCGCGTATCAACTCCCGCTTCCAGACGTGGGCAGGCAAGAACTGGATCGACTCATCGCAGCATCGGCAGACGGACACGCGGCTGTGGTCGGGGTGCTGCTGGCTGCCAATGGCGATCAGAATGCCAAGGATAACAATGGAAAAACACCATTGCATGTGGCCGCCGAGGAAGGATTCACGCCGGTGGTCAAGGCTTTGCTGGCCGGCAAAGCCGATCCCAATGCGAAAGACTACGACGGAAAAACACCCCTGCAGCTCGCGATTGAAAAAAGCCAGGAAGACACCGTTGCGCTCTTGCGTCAGCACGGAACGCCTTGAACGTCCAACGCCCAGCATCGAACGCCCAAGGTCCATGGCCTGATCTGGACGTCGAACGCTGAACTCTGAATGCCGAAGGTCTGATTACCAAATATCCCACGATCAATTCCCGCCTAGGTGGTCGTAGCCAGGCGGAAGTTGATAAATGTTTTAAACAAATCCACGAACCGGGATTTGTGATTCGTGTCAGGGTAAATTCATTTAAACGGGTTGGGATAATATCCTTTCTCAACCCTGCCTTGATGAAATTACCGTCATTCCATTTTCGATCGCTGGGTCTGACGCTGGCTTTGGCCGGTCTTTATGTGGCTACGGCGAGGTTGGGCCTGACGCTGGCTTTGCCGCCAGAGGCCAAGGCCACGGCGGTGTGGCCGCCTTCGGGAATAGCTTTTGCCGCCGTTGTGCTCGTTGGTCGTTGCGCCGGGCCGGGCATTTGGCTGGGCGCCTTCCTGGCTAATTTCTGGGATTATTTTTCCGCGACCAACACGCTGCCACTGGCCACGCACGTCCTGTTGTCATCGGGCATTGCAGTTGGATCCACCGCGCAAGCAGTACTGGGAGGCTGGCTGGTGCAGCGTTGGATTGGTGGGCTTGGGATCCTGGACCGAACGCGAAGTGCATTCCGATTCATGGGCATCGCAGTGCTCGTGTGCGTGATCGCATCGACCACCGGTGTGACGATGATGTGCCTGGTGGGCTATGCTCCCTGGGCCCACTTCGGCTTCAACTGGCGGACGTGGTGGGTCGGAGACACGATTGGAATTCTTGTGGTGACTCCGCTGGTTCTCGTCTGGAGCAGGTGGCCCCGGCTGGCGGGAAAGTCGTTGCTCGTGGCTGAAGCGGGGCTCCTTTGGCTGGTTGTGCTGGGTTTGGGACTTTGCATTTTCGGGCGATGGAATCTTCGGGGCATCGACACGGGTTACCTCGCCTATATGACGATTCCTCCGTTGGTGTGGGCCGCGTTCCGATTTGGCCGATACGGGGCGACGGCGACGCTGGTGCTGATGTCGGGCCTGGCGGTTTTGGGCACCGCCCAAGGGCATGGGCCCTTCGTCCGTCCAACGCTCAACCAGTCCCTTGTCTTATTGCAGACGTTCGTGGGCGTTGTGACCGTGATGACCCTCGCCCTGGTGGCGGTCCTGGCCGAGCGTCAGCAGGCGAAAGCGCAGGAGGCTCACCTTCTCGGCCAACTTTTGCAGGCGCTGGAAGAGATCAAGACCATTCGCGGCATGATTCCCATTTGTGCCTGGTGCAAAAAAATCCGCACCGACGTCGGTGCGTGGGAACAGTTGGAATATTATCTCAGCAAGCATTTGGACGCCACCTTTACCCATGGGGTATGCCCGGAATGCGCCAAAAAAATCGTCGGGGAAGAAGACTTCGTTAATATCCCGAATGACGAATGAAGATGGTTTAATTAACCACGAAGGTGCGAAGAACGCGAAGCTCGATCTGGATTTAATCACTGTGGCCGCTGGTACCCGGGTGATTGGAATTTGTCACTTGGAAGATACGGAAACGTCACGGTAGCGCCATTAATTTGCCACATGGATAATGCATTATGCCGGCCTCCAATACTGGGAGAGACCGAAACAGCCACAAAAACAGCCCAAGCCGTCCATTGCCGCGCGATTCGCGCATCTTTCGGAAGACACAAAAATAATCATGAAAACAGCATTGAAATCCAGTCTCGCGCTCATCGCCTCGGTGATCGCGCTGCACAGCGTGCCTGCGCTGCACGCGCAAACCCAGACCTTCCTTGTCGACATCAATACGGCCGCGTTGGGCGCAGACAGTGCCAATGCGCCGTTTTACCTCGACTTCACCATGGATTACGGAAACTCCGCGCTGGCCTCGAACACCGCGACGCTTTCCCTCTTCTCCTTGACGGGCGGAACCGCGGTGGGTTCTGCCACCACGACCGGTTCGGCCTCCGGTAGCCTCGCCTCCACGGTGGCTCTGACCGCGAGCTCCACGCACCCGGAATCCGAGTTTTACCAGCAATTCTCAGCCGGCGTCACCGATATCAAGTTTAAGGAGACCGTGACCGAGACCGGGCCCGATGTCGGCACCCCGAGCGAATTTACCGCCAGCATTCTAGACAGCTCGCTCGGTTTCCCGGCGCAGCTCTTCACCACTGCGCCGGACACGGGGAGCTTGGTCACGCTCGATCTCAATGCTTCAAATACCCTGGCCAACATTGGCACCTACGCGAGTCTCACGTCGGCTGACGGCAATACGCCCGTACCCGGGGTCACGGCTGTGATTACAGCCATCCCCGAGCCTGCCACGACCGCCGCCATGTTCGGCTGCGCCGCAGCGATCGTCGCCTTCTCCACCCGCCGTTTTCGCAAGCGGCAGGCGGCTTGAGGGCGGATTTTCCGGCCATCAATCGCCCTTCTCGCCACCCAAGATTCAAACCATCGACGAATAAATCTATAAATAATTACTCTATGAACATCACATCCCAATTTCTTCAGAAATTCGCCGCGGCCTTCGCTTGCGCCTCCAGCTTGATGCTGACTGCAGCCCATGCCCAGACGCCCGTCGGAACCGTCTGGTATATTCTGCTCGAAAATCGCAACTTCACCGAAAACGAAACCTCCGGAGGGGCTCAAATCTATGGCAGCGCCGCCGCTCCCTATATCAACAGCCTTATCACCCCCGGCAATCCGAACGCTGCGCAAGTGTCGTATTGCGCGGCTTATCACAATGATCTGGCCGTCTACGATGGGTCCGGTCCGAGCATCCATCCTTCCGAGCCGAATTATGTCTGGATGGAAGCCGGTTCGAATTTGAGCAAATTGGACGACAACGATCCGTACGGGTCCGGCCAAAGCGTGACGCAAATCCATAATTTTCTGGCCGTAAATCCGGCCTATTCCGGCCAAAATTTCTGTGGATTGCTGCAGGCCGCAGGTCTCGCATGGAGGGCCTACTCGGAAGGCACCAACGAGCTTAACTCGACCGGCGGCAATGCGAATTTGGGCGGGAACTTGACGGTCACCCCTGAGCCCGCATCCGCCTGGACGGTGCCGCTGGCCAGCTTCAGCGGCAACAATGCGAGCTACCATAATCCCTATAACGGCAGCACCCAATGGAACTTCGCCTGCAAGCACACCGGTTCCCTGTTCTTCGCCGACACGAATGGGACGACGAGCCTGACCGTGGCCAACACCGGGACGTTCCCCACGAATCCCGAGGCGCCTTTTTATTCGCCGCTGCCGAATCTGGCCAATGACCTGGCTAACGGTACATGTGCCCAGTATAACGTCATTACGCCGGATCAGTTCAATGACATGCATACCGCGCTCTCCGCCGGTATCACCTACCATGGCACGCATTACACGGGCGACCTCGCCCAAATCGCCCAGGGAGACAATTTCCTCTCCATTGTTGTCCCGCAAATCATGGCTTCTCCGCAATATCAGAATAACGGCGTGATTGTCATCTGGACGGATGAGACCGAAGGCAGCAATCAAAACGACTTCAAGCACACGTTGACAGAAATTGTCATCTCTCCGCTGGCCAAGGGCAATGCCTATTGCAGCACCCTGAACTACACTCACTCCTCGGACTTGAATACCATGCAGAAAATCTTCCAGGTGGTCGGGAATACACCCAGCGGATTCCTCAACGATGCGGCGAACGCGTCCAATGCCACACCGGCAAGCTTGGTGGGCACCGTCTCCGCGTTGACGGCCCTGGCTCCCATCTCCGGTCAGTCGCCAACCCCGCCATCCGGGTACGGAACGGGACAAGCCTTCGACCTGTCGGATCTGTTCCAACCCGGGGTCATCCCCGCGACGATTCCGACCGTCAGCGTGACTCCCGGCGGATTCGTCTTCAACCGGCGCAGCAACCGGTATGTCCAGACCGCGACGATCACCAATATGCTGAGCGTGGCCACTGCCAACCCCGTCTATATCGAGGTGGCCAATCTGCCCTCCGGCGCGACCCTGACCAATGCGGCAGGCACCGCCACGGATGGAAACCCTTACGTCCTGGGCTCCGCGCCGGGACTCGCCTCAGGCGATTCCGCCACCGTCTCGCTGCAGTTCTCAGCGACCGGTAACATCACCGATAACCTGATTGTGACCACCAACGGGACACCATAATTCGTCAGTTGGAGAATAATATTCCGGTGGAGCCGCCCAGAAGGGTGGCTCCACCTTCTTTGTTGAATCCTGTAACCATGTCCAGATTGCTCCTGTTTTTCGCCCTTGCCGTGACGGCCCCCGTCGTTTTTTGCGGGGTAACCCGTGATGGCAGTTACCTGCAAACCAACCTCGTCGCAAACAAGGCCGAGTATCATCCCCAAATCGTCGATGAAAGAATGATCAATGCCTGGGGAGTCGCTTTGCGCCCGCCGGGAGCCGGGGGCCATATTTGGATCTCCAATGCCGGGACCGGCACCTCTTCCGAGTACATTGGCGATGTGCCCGGCAACCCGCTCCATCAGGATGGACTGAAGCTGGTCCCACTGGACCAGCCGCGTTTCACCGACCACGGCTACGCCTTCGTGACCGGCCAGGCCTACAATTCCGCCAGCGATATTCCCGGACAACCGGAGGAATTCCATGTCTCCGGTGAAGCTTGCAACCGCAAGGTGGCGCCTCCAGAGCCCATCAAAGATGGATTTTCCGGTTCCGCTAAATTCGTGTTCGTGACGGAGGACGGCTGCATTAATGCGTGGAGTTCCAGCACGGCGGTCGCCATGAACGCCGCACCCGTGATGATCGATTACTCGAAGACCGCGGCCCATTTCCCCGACGCGAAAAACTGCGTTTTCACCGGGGTTGCTTTGACGAACAATGCCTTCAACACCGACGCTTATGCGAAAGCGGGCGGCAATCATCTCTTTGCTGCCGACATCCGCAACAACGTCATCCGGGTTTTTGACCATAAATGGACGGATGTCACCAGTACTTATCATTTTCAGGCCCCGGTCAGCGTCGGCCATCTGCATCCCTTCAACATTCTCGATTTGAGAGGCCATCTCTTCGTGGCTTATGCGGAGTTCGATCCCGAAAGCGATGAAGGCCAGGAACAATTCCTCGGCGCCGGCCTGGGCCATGTGGTCGAATACAATGAAGACGGCACGCTGGCCAAGGATTTCCACACCCACGGCGTTCTCAATGCCCCTTGGGGCATGGCCATTGCTCCCGCTGCTTTTGGGACGTTTGCCAATGACCTGCTCGTGGCAAACTTTGGCGACGGCACCATCGCGGCCTTTGATCTCACCTCCGGGGATTTTGTCGGCTATCTGCGCGACCCGGACACTAAAATCATTTGTATTGATGGCATCTGGGGAATCACCTTCGGCAATGGCCACAGTCTGGGCGACGCCCAAGCCCTCTACTTTACAGCGGGACCCAATGGCGAGGAAGACGGCCTGTTCGGCCGCCTGAATCCGCGCCAGGGGCAGAACGCCCCGCCCCCAAAGAATCCTGACGGGAGCCCTGAACGTCCAGCATCCAAGACCTGACGGCCAAGTAACGGGTACCAGGTAGGAGCGAGCTTGCTCGCGAACAGGTCCAAGCCCGTGGTTGCAGCTTTCACCTCATCTGCAAACAGGCTCCTGCAACGCATGCCCATCAACCAATGGCGAATGACTACACCTTCACCACAATCGTCTGGCCGGAGAAGGTCACGCGGTCGCCGGCGGTGAGCTTCCTTCCTTTGCGTGTTTCCACGACGTCATTCAGGAGCACTTCTCCGTCGCGGATGGCCCGCTTGGCCTCTCCGCCGCTGTCCGCCAGGCCGCCAAACTTCAAGAACTGGCAGAGTTCGATGGGCGTTGCCGAGACGACGACTGGGCGGGGCTCGCTTGGATTGGGCATGGCGTTAAGCTAACACATGCCAAGGAACAGGTATCAAGTGACAAGTAACAAGCGCGTGCTGTGCAAGAACACAGGGCGCATTTTAATGAGGAAACCAGGAAGCCGGGAATTTCTTTTCCTGGATTCATGGCTTCTTAATTAAACCTACTCCCGATACTTGTTACTTGGCACCTGATACTTGATTCCCTGAACGCCGAAGGCGGTTCAAGGGATCTCCGGCTCCGCCAACATCGCCAGGTGGGTCAGCGATTCCTGCCAGCCGAGGTAGCACATCTCGGCCGGGATGACGGCGGGCACGCCTTCCTGCAGGATGTGGATCTCGGTGCCGACGGACACTTGCTTCAAGGTGATGGTCACGTGGATTTCGCCCGGCAGGTTAGGGTCGTCGAACTTGTCCGTGTAGCGGATGCGTTCGTGGGGCACCAGTTCGAGGTAAGTCCCGCCGAAGGCGTGAAGCTGGCCGGTCGTGAAGTTGGTGAACGACATTTTGAAGGTGCCGCCGACCTTGGCATCCAGGTGCTGGACCTTGCCGGTGAATCCGTTTGGTGGAAGCCACTTGCTCATGGCATCGGCGTCGAGGAACGCGCGATAGACCTTCTCGGGCTTGGCCCGAAGGACGCGGTGAAGACGAATGGTATGGGTGGACATGATCTTTTCTTTCGATGGAGGGTGATGGGCTTGCTCTGAGCGAAGTCGAATGGGTTGGATCTACTTATTCAACGAACGAGGCAGGAGAAAACGGACAACGTCTTGAAGATATCCGTGAATCGACAATTGTGAACCGTGAACCATGAATTTCTCCCTTGATAAATCAAAAACGGCGCTGGTGGTCATCGATCTCCAGAAGGGCATTGTCGGGCGGCAGACCGCGCCTCATGCGGCGGATGTCGTGGTGAAAAATGCGGCGGCCCTGGCTGAGGCGTTCAGAAAAAATGGCATGCCAGTTTTCTTGGTGCGGGTCACTCCATCCCCGGACGGAAAAGACGCGCTGCGTCCCGTTGTCGACGTGTCCATGCCGTTTCAAATTCCTCCGCCCGGCTGGGCCGACATCGTTCCCGAAATCGGGCCGAAAGAGGGCGACTTCGTGATCACAAAACACCAGTGGGGTGCGTTCTACGGGACGGAGCTTGACTTGGAATTGAGGCGACGCAGCTTGGCGACGATCGTCTTGTGCGGCATATCGACCAACATCGGAATCGAGAGCACCGCCCGATTCGCCTATGAATACGGATACAACCAGGTTTTTGCGGAAGACGCCATGGCTGCCCTGTCGGCTGAGGAGCACGCGCACACGGTGACGAAAATATTCCCGCGCATCGGCCTGGTCCGGAAGACGGGGGAAATATTGGCCGGGTTGTAGTCGGAAAGCAGGATTTGACCCGTTTTTTGAACCCTCGCCAACGTGAGAGAAGTTTTTATGAGAACATCATTTGTCCTCTGCGGCGTGTTGATGATGCCATCCAACCTCTTCGGAGCGCCATCAATCACCGCCGCCCTCGGGGCCGAAAACTTTTGAGAGCGCACGGCGGTCCTTTTTCGTGGGACGCCCGCGGCCCCGCTCACGGGCGAGCATGTGCTCGAAGGCGGCCTGCCTGGCCCGTTCGTATTCGGACGCGGGGGTGAGATCCGTCATGTAATCGGGCAATTGCTTCGCGCTGACGCGCGAGGGCGGTATTGCGAGGATCTTGAGCGTTCGTGTCAGGATGCCGATGCGCACAGCGAGAACTTCGCCGGGGTGGACATTGCGGCCCGCTTTCGATTCGAGTTCACCGATGTGCACATGACCCGAACGGCAAGCGGCGGTGGCTTGAGGGCGCGTCTTAAAGACCCGCAGGCTCCAAAGAACTTTATCAAGTCGAGGCTCGCTCATTTTCATGGATTCTGACCGGGGCAGGGGAGAACTCAAGCAGGCCGATACGAATTGCCAAAGGGGGCTTGTCTCTGTCGCCAGCCAAAGTCCTGTTAAGTGAAATGACTTCCGTTCCACCGCTCGCTCCGCCGTTGGCGCCGCTCCCGGGTCGCCCGGGTGCGGAGGTGGTGATGGAGCGGTTCTCCACCGTCATGACGGACCGGGGCATCCGGATGTACCCGGAGCAGGAGGAGGCGATCCTGGAGCTCTTCTCCGGAAACAATGTAATTCTCAATACACCGACCGGTTCTGGAAAGTCACTCGTCGCCGCCGCCTTCCATTTCAAGGCGCTCTGCGCAGGCGAACGCTCGGTCTACACCTGTCCCATCAAGGCGCTCGTCAACGAAAAGTTCCTCGCCTTGTGCCGGGACTTCGGCCCCGAAAATGTCGGCATGATGACCGGGGACGCGAGCGTCAACCCCCGTGCCCCGGTGCTTTGTTGCACGGCGGAAATCCTCGCCAATATCGCGCTGGCGCGCGGCGAACGCAGCGACCTCCTCGCGGTGATCATGGACGAGTTTCACTACTATTCCGACGCGGAGCGCGGCTATGCCTGGCAAGTGCCCCTCCTCACTCTGTCGCGGGCCCGCTTTCTCTTGATGTCCGCGACCCTCGGAGCGACCGCGTTTTTCGAGAAAGAGCTGCTTCGGCTGACCGGAGCCCCTTGCGTCACGGTCCGAAGCGACCACCGCCCCGTTCCCCTCCAATTCGAGTATTCCGAAACGCCGCTGCAGGAACGCGTGGCCGCGCTCCTTGCGGACAACCAGGCTCCCGTTTACCTCGTCCATTTCACCCAGCGATCGGCCGCCGAGGCCGCGCAGAACCTGATGAGCCTCGACATCTGCACCAAGGAAGAGAAGGCCGCCCTTCAGCAGGAGCTCGAGCGGTTTCGATTCAGCAGCCCATACGGAAAGGAGATGAAGCGATGGCTGCGCCACGGGATCGGGGTCCATCATGCCGGCCTGCTTCCCAAATACCGCATCCTCGTGGAGACGCTTGCCCAGCGGGGCCTGCTCAAGCTTATCTGCGGCACGGACACACTCGGAGTGGGCATCAACGTGCCGATCCGCACGGTGGTATTTACCCAGCTTTGGAAATACGACGGCGAAAAATCTGCCGTCCTCAGCGTCCGCGACTTCCGCCAGGTGGCGGGCCGCGCCGGACGCAAGGGTTATGACGACCAGGGATATGTCATTGTGCAGGCGCCGGAACACGTCATCGCCAACAAGCGGGCCGAGGAGAAGGCGAGCCGGGAGGGACGGCAGAAAAAAATCGTGAAGCAGCGGGCCCCGGAGGGAAGCGTGATCTGGGATATCAAGACCTTCGAGAGACTGCAGACGGCCGCCACGGAGGAGCTCCAATCGCGCTTCACGATTTCGCACGGGATCCTGCTCTTTCTCCTCGGTCGCGAGGCCGACGGGTGTCGCGCCGTGCGCCGCCTCATCAACGACTGTCACGAGACACCACCGCGCAAGCGCGCCCTGAAGCGCCGCGCCTGGCAGCTCTTTCAGGCCCTGGTTGACCGTCGGATCGTCGAGTGGATTCCCCGGGAGCTTTCCGGCCGCAAACTTCGGGTTAATCTGGACCTTCAGGCCGACTTCTCCCTGCACCAGGCCCTTTCCCTGTACCTCATTGACACGTTGCCGCTTCTTGATCGGGCGAGTGCCGACTATCCCTTCGATGTCCTGACGCTTTGCGAGTCAATCGTCGAGGACCCGGACCCGATTCTCCGCCGGCAGGTGGACAAACTCAAAGGAGAGAAAATCGAGGAAATGAAGGCCGCCGGGATACCGTACGAAGAGCGCATGGAAAAATTGGAGGAGGTGGAGCATCCCAAACCCTTGAGAGAATTCATCTACGACACCTTTAATGCCTTCGTCGCGGCCCATCCCTGGGCTGGACAGGAGACGGTGCGACCCAAGTCCGTGGCCCGGGAAATGTACGAACGCTATCTCTCTTTCGCCGAGTACGTGAGGGCTTACGAACTCCAGCGGTCCGAAGGCCTGCTCCTTCGTCATTTATCCCAGGTGTGGAAGGTGCTTGCCCAAACCGTTCCCGAAAGCGCCAAGACTCCCGAAGTGTTCGAGATGGAGGATTATTTTCGTGAATTGATCCGAGGCGTGGATTCAAGCCTTCTGGAAGAGTGGGAACGGCTGCGCAATCCCCAGTTCGTGGCCAGCGACGACACCGACAAGCCGGAGCGGCCGAGCACCTTCGATGTCACGCGGGATACCGCCGCCTTCAAGCGACTCGTTCGGACTGCGATCTTCGCCTTTCTGCAAGACATCGCGATGCGCGAATGGGAAAGCGCCGCCTCCCGGCTCCTCACCGGCGAGCCCAGGATCCTCGGTGAAGGCGAAGCGGCCTCGGAAGAGGCCCGAAGACTATGCCTGGCTTTTTCAGCCTATTTCGAAGCCAGAGGCCGCTTCCGTCTGGATCCCGATGGTCGCTCCTCCACGCGAACCTTTTGGCAGGAGAACCGGGATACCGCCGAATGGACAATGGCCCAGGTTCTGGTCGACCCCGAAGAAAAAAACGACTGGGAAGCCCATTTCATGGTGTCCCTTGTCGATTCAAAAGCCGCCAACCGTCCTGTCCTGCGTTTCTCGGAAGTCGTTCGAACCGCTTGAAACTTTTCTCTATGGGCGGCCCCCTTCGGATCGCTTCTGTGGCAGTTTCGACTCCGTTCGCCGATGTTCGGACCCTGGCAAAATTCACTAAAAATAAAAACCCCTCATAACCCGAAGGTCATGAGGGGCGGAATTTTAGGCAGGGGTTGGGTTTTAACCAACGACCTTCAGGTTACAATGGCCTGAGGGCGATCCACTCGGGCGCCATTGTATAGCCGGTCGCAGCGCTATTCTTGCCTGAGACGGTAAACGTGAAGGTGCGGGTGGTTCCGGCAGCCCCGGCGACAAATGTGCCCAAGTCCTGGGTCTGGTCCCAGTTGGAAGTGGCCTGATACTCATCCAAGGTTGCCATCTGCGGTTGCGCTGTGCCATTGACGCTCAGCTTGCATTGGCCACGCGAGGGATCCGACCGGTATCCAATCGTGACATCGTAGCTGGTACCCTGAACGATCCCGGTGACGGTAAACTGCAAAAATTGTCCCACGCCGGTGGAATACAGCTTGCAGGCGACCTCGCCATTGGGGCCACCGGTGATCGGAGAGTAAGTGAGCCCGGTCGTATTGCTCTCCGCCAGGGTTGAACACTGCTCGGTCATGGTCGGGCTTACCGTCCCAAAGAAACTGAGATTTACCGCATTTGCGATCGCCTGGTAGCCGGCATCGTTTGGGTGGAGGTGATCCCCGCTGTCGTATGCCGGAAGGTATTGCTCCGGATTACTCGGGTCGTGCGTTGCCGTGTCCTGGTCGACGACTCCATCGCAGCCGCTGGACGGACTGAGGATGAATGCGTTGTATTGTTCGCGCGCCGTTTCCCCGGTGGACGACCAACCGCCGGCTCCTTTGAACGGGGTCAGTGTCGAGCCCAGGAATTTCAAACCATTGGTATGAGCCTGCGAAATGAGCTGTTGGACGCCCGCGATGAGTTGGGCGCCGGTAACCGAAGGGTTGTTGCCCACATCGTTAAGGGGATCGTCGGAAAAGATCACCCATTTTACATTCGGCTGCAGCACCGCATCGTGCTGGAACCGGTGCAAGGCGCTGAGCGTGCCCGAAGCGTCGATGAGCAGCTGGTTGGCGCTCAGGCCCTGGTTGATGACCCCGACAGTATTAATCCCGGCCGTCGCAAGCCGCTGCGCCAGGACATTGGGCCACCGGTGGTTCGCGTTCTGCGTGGAGGCATAGCCGTCGGTGATCGATGCGCCGAACGTCACCACCGCGCCCGTAAGCGCCGTGGATTGGACGTCGAGGTTCGTGAGGTAGTGGTAGCTCGTGTTGGTCGACGCCACCGTGATGCTCGTATTCCCGCTGACATCGCCGTTTGCAACATAGTTGGTCTGCTCGCCGATCCAGTGGTAAGTCTGCACGGTGGTGGAATTCGGCAAGTAGAAGCTGATGGCGAGCTCCGACAGGCTGGGGATGGTCATCGCGATGGAGTCGCTGTAGACTTCGGCATTCGCACCGATCGTGACCGTGCCAGCCCCCCCGAACGTGACCACATGGTCCGTGCCGGCCTGGGTCGACGAGCCGCTGCTCACCAGGGCAATGTGAACGTCCGAGATCGTTACCGAGGATGAGCCGAACAAATTGGAAAGCCGAATCCGCGCCGCCGGCCCGCCGACACTCGTGTAGACGATTTGCCGGAGGGTCTGCTGGGTAAAAGTGGCGCCGCCGGACTCCGGCGTGACTGCCCAGGTACCGGTCCACGGTGTGCTGGCAAAAATGGCCGCGGGAGCAAGGAGCAGGCCAAGGAGAAACGGGGTAATTTTATTCATAACGTCTTGTTTTTTGACTATACTATGGTGAGTTTAGGTTAACTGGCTGATGCAAATACCGTCTAAAACGCCTGATGGATATCTGCAAAGCTTGCCCGCTTCGAAGGTATTCGGAGCGAATGATCAACGACAAAATCCTAGGGTAGGGTAATGCCTAATTGCCCGGACAATAGCACACCCGGCCAGATAGGTTCTATTATACCTTGGTATTAGAGACCTAATCCCTGAGCCCAAGTTTGCCCGCCATGCCAATCAGGTCGGCAAGTGTTTCCGCCTGCATTTTCTGCATGACCTGGCCCCGCTGAATTTTCACGGTAATTTCGCTGGTGCCCAATTGCCCGGCGATCTGCTTGTTCAGCGTACCCCGAACCACCTGACCCATCACCTCCCGTTCACGCGGCGTAAGCAATTCATAACGGGCCAGGAGTTCAGCCATGGAGGAACGTTCCTTGAGGGCTTTGCCATCGCGTTGGATGGCCTGTTGGATGGCGTCCAGCAAGTCCTGGTCGCGAAACGGCTTCGGCAAAAATTCTACCGCCCCGGCTTTCATGGCGCGGACACTCATCGGAATATCGCCGTGACCGGTAATGAAAATGATCGGGATCGGATCTTTGGCTTTGAGCAATTCCCGTTGCAGTTCCAATCCGCTCGTGCCGGGCAGGCGCATATCCAATACCAGGCAGGCGGGCACATCCGGGCGGTCCTCCCGCAGAAATTCCTCCGCTGAGGAAAAGGCTGCCACGCGCAGCCCGACCGACCGGATCAGGCTGCTCAGGGCTTCGCGCATCGAAGCATCGTCATCCACGACGAAGACACGTTGATCCGCCAATTCCTCAATGTCTTTTGCCGTTCTTTTCATTTAATCGTCAATCGGCAAAGTAAACCGGAACGTCGCACCCGGGTCGCCACCCGGCTCGGCCCACAGACGGCCCCCGTGGGCTTCGACGATCGACCGGCTGATCGAAAGCCCCAAACCCAGTCCTTGCGGTTTGGTGGTATAGAATGGCTCGAATAATTGTTCCATGCATTCCCGCGCCAGGCCCACGCCTGAATCCTGAATGGTCACCTCCACGGCGTGCTGGTCATTCACCCGGGTTTGAATGCACAATACCCGCTGGCGCACCGTGATGGTTCTCATCGCATCCATGGCGTTGTTGATAAGATTCAAAAGGACTTGCTGCAATTCTATGCGGTCGGCCGAAACCTGCGGCAACGCATCCGTCAGTTCGAGTCGCAATACGGTCTCGAGCAGATTGGCCTGGGTCAGGCCGATTATTTCCCGAATCACGTCATTGATATTCAATCGCAAGCTCGGCAAAGGCTCTTTTCTTAACAACGCGCGAATCCTCGCAATCACATCGCTGCCCCGATTTCCGTCGCGAACAATGCGGCGCGCCGCTTCCCGGGCCTCTTCCAGATTGGGCGACTCGCGATCCAGCCATCGGAGGCAGGCATTGGCATTGGTCACCACCGCCGCCAGCGGTTGGTTTACTTCATGGGCGATGGAGGCGGCCAATTCCCCCATCATGGTCAGGCGCGTCACGTGGGAAAGATGGGCCTGGGCCTTGTGCAACGCCTCGTCCGTCTGCCGGCGTTCCGTAATATCTATGGTTGAACCCACCAATTCAACCACCGCGCCGCTCGCGTTGAGGACCGGATGCCCCACGATGTGAAGATATTTCACCGATCCATCGGCCAACACTTCCCGGGTGTCGGTTTCAAAATCGCGCTTTTCCCGGATGGCCCGACGGAATGCCTCCTGCAGTTTTTCCCAGTCTTCCGGCGCATGCAATGCCCGGTATTCTTCAAGTGTCGGATGTCCTTTGTCCCGGTCAAACTTGGAAATACGGCACCGCTCCAGCGACCAATAAACCGGCACGCCGCTGGCCGTATCGTAAGCCCAACTGCCCGTGTGGCTCAATCGTTCGGCTTCCGCCAGATAGGCCTCACTCCGCCGCAACGCGGCTTCGGTCCTTTTGCGTTCGAAAATCTCGGCTTCGAGGGACGCATTAATCCTTTCCAAGGCCGAGACCCGGTCCTGAGCTTTGGCTTTGACTGGCTGCGCCGATTCCTGGCTGGGCCGCTGACGACGGTTACGGTTCATTTGGCTGCCTTGTCATGGTTCGATCCGGCGAGATGGCGGGCACTTAATCCGATGCGGGCCATCCGGGGCTGACCCATTCGAATCGCATTGGCTAATCATTTAATCCCTTTCCCTTGAGAATTTGCCGCCGGCATTTTTCAACCCTTGCCGCCCGGGTTTTGGATTGTTTGGCTGCAGAGAAATAAAGAACGTAGGCTCTTTGCCGTCCCGGCGTTAATGTATCAAAGGCCGTTTTCAAGGCAGGGATTTCATCCAAGCTATTTTGAAGTTCCTCGGGAATAGGTTCTGGATCCTTTTTAAAATTCACTTTCAAGCCGGCTTTTTCCGCCGCAATGGCTTCATGAATATAGGCTTTCAAGATGGGTTCCATCCCCGCTATTTCCCGCGCATGGGTGAACCGGATCTGGCGGGCTGCCTGCGTATTCTCCCCGGGTTTTTTGAGAATGCCCTTGGGATCACTTAACAAGGCGCCTTGGCAAAACATCAGCGCACAGTATTCTTTGAATCCCTGTATTATGACGACGTTGCGTTTCTGAAACATGTAACAAGGTTTGCCCCACTTCAATTCTTCGGTCAGCCCGCAGCCCAGAACGATCCTTCTCAATTGCCTCGTTTCTTCCCGCCACGGTTGGGCCTTGCTTAAAAATGCATCAACCAGGGTTCTTGCTTTCATGGTCATAACCTTGGCGGAAAATCAATTTCCGCAATCCGATCTTTTTGCTGTCTCACCCGCCTGGCCGCACTTCAATGCCATGCTGCGGATCTGGCCTTGCTGGCCAGTCTCCCGCGGGGTGAGGTCGGGATTGGCCCCGCCATGCACTTGCACGAAATGTCCGATTTTAGACACAAATTAACACTTGCGGGCAAAGATCGTTAACGCATATTGATGGATTCTGGCCAGAGTTGTCAGATACCCCATACCCCAACCCCGAAAGAATGAGAGTCTGCTATAGCTGTAGCTAAAGTCGCTGGCGGCTAAATTTCACCCCAACAGAGGCGTGCGACCCGCACGGATTCTCTCTGAGAATATTAAAATATAGTTAA
>Ga0206926_1035_pt1 | contig 31185 bp, 29 predicted proteins | sample Alteio_BWOrgHeat_59_FD_152955 | JGI IMG/M metagenome (GOLD analysis project Ga0206926, IMG submission 152955) | Enriched cells from forest soil in Barre Woods Harvard Forest LTER site, Petersham, Massachusetts, United States -... | ecosystem: Environmental > Terrestrial > Soil > Temperate forest >... | reverse complement strand
GGCAATACCGGCGTGTTCAGGATACGGGTTACGCCATCAAACATACGAATCAGGTGTTGTCCCAAACACAGGAAGTGCTGACCACGAGCATGCGATATGAGCTGGGGGCTAAAAATTTTCTTCTCACAGGTGACAGTGTTTTCTTAGACTCCCTGAGCCAGGTGGATGTCTTTTTACACAGGGGCATCGACAGTCTGAAATCGCTGACAGCCGATAATGACCCACAACAGAAAAGACTGAGGTCCCTTACATTTTATCTGGACAAGAACCGGGACCTGCTGGATGAGGCTGCACGTATGAGCAAGGGAAACGATTTTGATGCGGTGTCGCAGCTGGTGTTTAATGAGGCCAGCTTCGGCTATTCCCATCAGATACAATCTATGGTAAATGCGTTCCAGTCGGAAGAAAGAGCATTGCTTGAAAAACGGCGCATCGTCAATCAGCGCCGGGCATCGGAATTGCGATCCGTTCTGTGGGTATTGATTGCGGCCGTGGTCATACTTGCCGTGGTGGTCATTCAAAAGATAAGAGTAGACCTGCAAAAGATACAGGAAGACCTGGCCCGTGACAAGGAGAAACAGGATCAGCTCAATCTTTTTAACCGGGAGCTGGAAGACAGGGTCAGACAGCAAACAGGGGTGATCCAGGCCTCGGAAATGAAATACAAAACGCTGTTCTATAAGAGCCCGCTTCCGAAATGGATTTATGACCTGGATTCTTTGAAGTTCCTGGAAGTGAATGATGCAGCCGTACAGCTTTATGGGTATTCCAACGAGGAGTTCCTGGAAATGACGATCAGGGATATCCGCCCCGCGGAAGATGTGAACCGGCTTCTGGCAGATGTGGCTACTGTCCGTAGTGATCCGGAAAGATATTCCGACGGCAGCTGGAGACATCTGAAAAAGAATGGGGAGATCATTTCTGTAGAGCTGACGGCCCACGCCATTCAATATGAAGGAAGACGGGTGAGGATGGTGGTGGTGAACGATGTTACGGAACGTGAGCGGTCTGAGCTGTTGCTGCGGAAATTGAACGAGGATCTTTCGAAGCGGGCAAATGAGCTGGCAGGATCCAATGCGGAACTGGAGCGATTTGCCTATATCGCCTCACACGATCTGCAGGAGCCTTTGCGGATGGTGAGCAGCTTTCTCCAGCTGCTGAAGAAAAAGTATAATGATCAGCTGGACGATAAGGCGAATCAATATATTCATTATGCCGTGGATGGCGCGGAGCGGATGAAAGCGCTGATCCTGGACCTGCTGGAATATTCAAGGGTGGGGACGGGAAATAAGCATTTCGGCCCGGTGGCCATGTCGGATGTCGTAAAGGAAGTGGCGGATACTTTCCGGGAAAAGATCATCTTTTTGCGTGCCCGTATTGACCTGGGCTCCCTGCCGGCAGTGACGGGGGACAAGGTACAGCTGGTGCAATTAATGCAGAACCTTGTCAGCAATGCGCTGAAGTATCATGGACCGGAGCCGCCTGTCATCTCCATCGGGGCTGTTGAGGAACCGAGGCACTGGCGGTTTTCTGTACAGGACAACGGGATCGGGATCGATCCGCTGTTCTTCGACAAGATCTTTATCATCTTCCAGCGCCTGCATAACAAGAGTGATTATTCAGGAACGGGTATCGGACTGGCTGTCTGTAAGAAAATAGTAGAGCGGCATGGCGGGAAGATATGGGTGGAATCGACGCCGCAGCAGGGAAGCACATTTTATTTCACGATTATAAAATAACTTGAATTCTATGAGTATGCACGAAATTCATATTCTCCTGGTGGATGACAATGAGGGGGATATTCTGCTGACAAGGGAAGCGCTGGAGGAAGCAAAGATCGTCAACCGGATCTCGGTGGCATATGACGGCGTGGAAGCGCTGAGCTTTCTCAAAAAAAATGCCCCCCTTCCGGGATAGCGAGGTGCCCGATCTTATCCTGTTGGACATTAACCTGCCGAGAATGGACGGCACGGAAGTGCTGAGCGTCATTAAATCAGACCCGGAGCTGCGCCGCATCCCGGTTATTATGCTGACGACCTCCTCTTCTGAAAAAGACATTCTGACCTCTTATGACAATCACGCGAACTGTTATATCACCAAGCCCGTAGACCTGGACCGGTTTATGGACGTGGTGCGCACCATCGAGGATTTCTGGATCAGTATTGTCAAATTACCAAAAACCGCGTAAATGTCGGGAGTACCTGCTCCCCTGCGCATCCTTGTTGTCGAGGATAATCCGGGGGATATTTTTTTACTGAAGGAGTTCCTTCGCGCTACGGATCTTGCCATTGAAAGTATCTTCGAGGCCTCGCGTCTTACCGAAGCACTGACGCTATTGGCAGCGGAATCCATTGATCTTGTATTCCTGGATCTTTCCCTCACGGATAGCTTTGGGCTGGACTCCTATATCGGTCTCAGCCAGCAGGTGCAGCATCTTCCCGTCGTCCTGCTGACGGGACTTACAGATACGAATATAGCGTTACAGGCCCTGGCCATGGGAGCCCAGGACTATCTTATCAAAGGGGACTTCGATGAGAAGCTGTTGTCCCGCGCCATCCGCTACAGCATGGAACGTAAGCGCAACCTGGAATACCTTAGGGAGAGCGAATCCCGTTACCGGGAGCTTTTTAATAGCAATCCCATGCCCATGTGGGTGTTCGATTTCTCCACGCTCCGTTTTTTAGAGGCGAATGATGCCGCGATCCATCATTATGGTTATTCCAACGAGGAGTTCCTTTCAAAAACACTGGCCGATATCCGGCTGCACGGAGACCTTGGACAGCTGCGTAGGGAGGTGGATACGATGCGGCTGGATGGAGAGGTGACGCAAAAAGGGTTGCTGGAGCACGTACTCAAGAACGGCGACATCATTTTTGTGGAAGTGGCCTGGCATAAGATAAATTACAAATCGGCGCCGGCCATCCTTGTGCTGGCCAATGATGTTACGGAACGGATCCTGCTGGAGAATGAGCTGAATGAGCAGCGGATGACTCGGCAGCGACAAATAACGGAAGCAGTGATCGTCGCACAGGAAAAGGAGCGGACGGAGATAGGCAAGGAGCTGCATGACAATGTCAACCAGATCCTGGGCGCCAGCAATCTTTATATCAACACCGCCATGACGGATGAAGATCTGCGGCAGGAGCTGCTGGGCCGTAGTACGGAGCTGATCAGCAAGGCCATCAACGAGATAAGGAAGATCTCCAAATCCCTGATCACACCGGGTCTGCGGGAAATAGGGTTGCTGGAGTCCATCGAAGATATCACCGAGGATATGAAGCTGGCGCGCGGAACGAATATCCGGCTTGATATCAATATTATAGAGGAAGAGGTGGAAGAGCGGCGCAAGCTGACGCTGTTCCGGATCGTCCAGGAGCAGCTGAATAATATCATGAAGCATGCGAAGGCGACGGAGGTGATGATCCGGCTTTCCATCGAGGGATCCGATATTGTGCTGACGGTAGTGGACAATGGAGTGGGCTTTGATGTGTCGCGGCACCGGAAAGGAGTGGGGATCACAAATATTATTTCCCGGGTGGAGCTGTTTAAAGGGAAGGTGGAGCTGCAGTCGAAGCCGGGGGAAGGGTGTGTACTGAGCGTGAGGGTGCCATTGGAATGAGAGGACTATAATTTTTTAAAAGCTTTGACAATCTGTTTTGCGATGATGGCGTCGCCTTTGTCCGTGGGATGGAGACCATCGTAGGTGATGTTCATCGCATCGGGTGGATAAGGGTATTCGTCGGCGGCAGGATCGAAGGGGATGCCGACATAGTCGGGGTAGCTGTAGTTGCGGTATTGCCCGGTCTGCGGGTCTTTCAACCTTTTGAATTTGACAGTCCTGGTGACAGACAGCTTTTTGTTATGATAGAGATCGATGACCCTGAGGTGTTCGTGGTCTCCTATGTCCTGTACGGCGGCAACGACCTGTTCCAGTGTGCGGCCGCTTTTTTCCTTGTAAGAGCCATAGGCATTGTTCTTTGCGTTGTTGATATATACAAAATCGCCCCGCTGCATGGGTGTGATGAGGATGATGGTCGCGTCCTTGTTAAGGCTTTTTAGCTTGTCGAGGATGGTGCGCCAGGCGCCATAGATGGTGCTGTCGCCTGTATTGTTCACATAGTCGTCCCAGGTGCCGATCCTGTCGCTGTGCCACCAGTCATTGGTGCCAAGGAAAACGGTGTAGACGTCGGCGGGGACGAGGCCGAGCTTTTCGATGCTGCGGGCGATCCCGCCCGTGGTCCAGCCGTTGTGGCCCTGATTGATGTAATGGATATAGGGAAGCTTTTCCGTGACCTGGGTCATATAGCCTTTTGTAAGGCGATCTTTTGTTTCGTTCTGGTGATCGTTGAGATAGGTGATGGAATCTCCGATGGCTACCCAGGTGAGGGGATGATGGTCAAATGCTGTCAGGGAAAGGAGGAGCGGCAGGGCAAGTAATAAAAATGCCTTTTTCATGATGATAATGATATAGTGAGGATAAAGATAAGGGAGATCAGGCATTGGACAGCACCTCTTCCATCTTTGTGCTGAGTGATCCCTTGATCAACAGGTAGGTGTCTTTCAGCCCGGCGCTCTTCAGCCATTGCGCGGCTTCTTTGCTGTTGTCGAAACGTTTATAGGTATGTTTGATCTTTTGGAAATCACCCCCTACGAGGACGACGTCCGCCCAGGGATATTCTCCGATGAGTTGTATGATCCCTTCGTGTTCGGAAAGGCTTTCTGCGCCCAGCTCAGCCATGGCGCCGAGAATGAGGATCTTGGGTGCGGCGCTGTCGACCACCATGCGGGCGAAGTTGGTGATAGCGGCGCGCATGCTGGAAGGGTTGGCATTGTATGCATCGAGGATGATGTGATTACCATCCTTTATGATCAGCTGGGAGCGGCTGTTAGAGGGGGTGTAGGCCTCGATAGCTTGTTTTATATTGTAGGCGCTGACGCCGAAGTGGTGACCGACGGCGACTGCGGCGAGGACATTGGGCAAATTGTAGTCGCCGACGAGCTGGGTATGGATGGGTTCTATGGGGGCGCCGCGAAGGATCCCGACTTGTAGAAGGGAGCTTGAAGCGTTGGATTCCGTGGCGCCGGTGATGTCAGCGTCCTGCGTACCATAGCGGATGATATGGGGGATGCCGCGGCTCATTTCTCTTAGGTAATCATAGTCCCACATGACGAAAGCCGTGCCTCCGTTGGGGGTGGGTACTTTGTCGCTACGCAGAAAATCATAGAGCTCTCCTTTTCCTTTTTTTACGCCTTCGGGACCGCCGAAGCCTTCAAGATGGGCCTTGCCGGCATTGGTGATAATACCATGGGTGGGCAGGGTATAACGACAGTATCCTTCAATCTCCTTCTGGTGGTTGGCGCCCATTTCGATGACAGCGAACTGCGCATCCTTTTTTACGGAAAGAAGGGTGAGGGGGATACCGATGTGATTATTGAGGTTGCCTACTGTGGTGTAAGTGATATAGGTGCTGGCGAGGACGGCGTGGACCAGCTCTTTGGTGGTGGTCTTGCCATTGCTGCCCGTGATGGCGATAAAGGGTATATCGAATTGTTTCCGGTGATAAAGGGCCAGCTCCTGCAGGGTGGTGAGGACATCCTCTACGGGGATGAGCCGGTCCGCATGATAAGGTGGCGGCATGTCGTCCCCTTTGGGTGTCTCGTCGATGATGGCATAGGCGGCTCCCATTTCCAATGCTTTTACGGCGAAGTGGTTGCCGTTAAAATTGGCGCCTTTGAGGGCGAAATAGAGATCGCCTTGTTTAAGCTTCCGGGTATCCGTTTGTATGGAAGGATGACGGAGGAATATGTCGTAGAGGGCATCGATTGTCATAGTGGGGCAAATTATATATAACCCGGGAAAAAAGCAACCGAATGTTGCTTTTCGGACCCATCCTACTGATCTAAAATGACTCGTTCAAATTCAGGAAGAAGCCTTTGTTGGCAAATTTGCCGAAGGCGTAATCCAGGGCCAGGTTGGTACGGGTGGCTTTGTTAAACAGGACCCGCAGGCCGCCGCCATAGCCGGGCTGGAAGACCTGGAATATTTTTGTGCCATTCTCATCGTTGCCGGTTTGCAGATTGCCGAAGACGACGCCGCTGAGGAATTTATTGGTCAGGATGGGGAAGCGAAGCTCGGCTTCCGTGTCGTTGAACTGCGTGCCCTTAAAATATTGCGAAGTATAGCCTCTCCCGCTGCGAAAGGTGCCGTCGCGGGCCGTCCCGGGCAGCTCAAGATAAGGGATCGTGCCCCCGATGAGGTAAGAGCCCCAGTTCCATAAGGCCAGTACGGTTTCCGGACTGGTGGTGGACAGGCTGAAATATTTTCTAAAATCAGTGGTCACCTGTGCCGAGTTCTTTGTACTGCCGATCCAGGTCTGGTTGAGCCGGAAACCGGCGTCGAAGTATATACCACGATAAGCCCGATTGGGGTTGTCGCGCGTGATGTATTCTATATTAAAAAGAAAGCCATTCGCCGAGTAACGGGTTTGGGGGAACCCGTGCTCATTGTTATAAACACTCGATGGCGTAGCGTTGTTAACGGTGTCGTTGTCATCGATGTTCCGCCTGATCTCGAAGGAGAGCCCGGCTCCAACAAAGAGGTTATTGGCTACTTTCTTGTAGATCTTCTCTCTGACATTATAATAAATGGAATGGATGGCGTAGCCTGTGTGCGTAGGGTCTGCGAGGACGGAATCCTCTGGTGTAAGGCCTTTGAGGCTTCGGCCGATGCCCAGCCCATGGTCCGGCGTCACTGTTTTGGCAACAACGACATTGCCCTGGAGGTTCCATTTATTACCGGGCGTAAAGATGTTATGGTTCACATAAAAGTAGATGATTCCCTTGGTGGTGATGGATGCGGAAGTCGCTCCTATGGAGAGCAGCGTCTTCGGGTCATTGCCCAGTCTTCTGGCCGCCACGGCCTTGATCCCCGCCTGGGCCCCAATGGTAGGATTGGCGGCAATGTTTGGTACAACGGTAATGCCTGAACGATTATGCAGGGTATCAGCGCCTTTTTTCGGATGGAAGATGTTGCGCAGCAGATCGCTAAAGTCATATTGCTGATTGAGGTTATCCACCGGCTTTTGTCTTTGTGGGGGTTGCAGGGAATCCGCTTTGAGCGAATCCGCCGGATGGCCCACCTGGCCATAGGTATATCCTCCGATGCTGACAAGGAATAATAATAAAAGCCATTTCAGTGATGATGTTCTTTTGCCTGCGCTATGCTGCATGATCGAGGTATAGAAAATAGGGTGCCAACTATGGAATGGCCGGGCGTTCTTCAATTCTTTTGAGTTTAAAGTGTTGAATATTAATCAGCTAAAGGTAATTGACCTTTGCAAAGGTACTGGTTATGGCGGAAATTGGGGTTTGGACGCAGACAGCGGGTCGTAAAACTGCGAATTACTGTAATTGTCTGGCATTTTTCTTAAAAGGCTGGTTCGTATCCCTGAAAGATCCATAGCCAGTTAGCTGACGCTATCAATGGTCGGATATTTTATTATTTGTGATTGTGGAGACCTAATTCCCACGCCCTCCGCTAATCTAAACAAAAAAGCCCCGCAGATGCGAGGCTCTTTCATTGAGATCCTTTTTATAAATTACTGCTTACGCGTGTTCTGTCGTCTTGTTTTGTAGTTGATCCCTGTCTGGCGACCATTACCGGCGGGGCTGCCTACACGGTCCATAGCGCAACGGAAACCGATGGTGCTGTTGGACTGATCTTCTTCCAGGAAGCGGCGGGTGCCGGGGCTGAGCCAGTAAGCGCGATCATTCCAGCTGCCACCTTTTACTACACGGGATTTGTTGCTGATGAGGGTGGTCTTACCATAACCATAGGCGATCCCAACGATGCTGGAGTCACCATCAAGGTAGTTGATAACATCACCTTTCTGATAGTTACGGCGATTTTTGCTTTCAGAGTCCGTAACGTTACGCATTTTGATGCGGCCCAGGGAGTCTCTTTCAGCCTTGTTCTCTTTACCCATATCAACGGTCTCGAATTTATTACCACGATAAGGGGCTACGTCTTCCATATCCTCTGTGTTGAGGGGACGATAAACGTCGTTTACCCACTCACTCACGTTACCGGACATATTATAAAGACCGAAGCCGTTGGGGAAGAAAGAGGTGACGGGGGCGGTATATACGGCGTTGTCATTCAGACCACCGGCCACACCCATGTTATCACCGGAGCCACGTTTGAAGTTGGCCATAAAGGTACCCTGCCAGCTGCCATGACGCGTGTCACGCAGTCCATTTACGTTATTGCTCCAGGAATAAACCTGTTTGTTGGCGATGAGCTCTTCCCCGCGTTTCTTATCGTTCTTGCCGGGCAGCGGGTTCTGGTTGATGTAACCCAGTGCGGCATATTCCCATTCAGCTTCTGTCGGCAGGCGATAGTTGGGCAGCAGGATGCCGTCCTCGAAAGCGACCTGCGTACGGGGTGTTCCGTTGGCATTCTTCAGGGGATTACTCTTGGACTTGGCTTTGGGGCCGGGAGTCGCCTGGTATTCACCCATCAGGTATGCCTTGGTATTAAAGTTCTCCTGGCCAAGGCCCTGGAGGTTCTTTACGGAGTTGGGGTTGATATAACCTCGGTCCAGCAGGGCTTTTTCGTTGACCCTATCCGAACGCCAGAGACAGAAGTCATGCGCCTGTTTCCAGGTGACGCCTACCACAGGATAGAAATTGTAGGAGGGGTGACGGAAATAGTACTCTACGAGGGGCTCGTTATACGCGAGCTCGCTACGCCAGCACAGGGTGTCAGGCAGCGCGTTCTGACGAACGGCGGCGTACTCGTCTGCGTCGAAGACAGTATTGATCCAGTAGAGGTACTCACGATAGTGGATGTTGGCCACTTCCGTCTGGTCGATATAAAAAGAGTTCACCGTCACACGGCGGGGTATATTGTTCCAGTCCCTCATTACATCTTCTTCCGTGGCACCCATGGTAAAGGTACCACCCTGCACAAAAACAAGCCCCGGACCGGTGCGTTGCTCCTTTTCTTTGGATACCTGGAATCCGCCCATCTTGGAGTTATTGTAGTCCCACCCTGTAACGCTGGACTGATCCGGCTTCTTTTTACAGGAGGTAGCTACCAGGGAGAGACCGGCGGCCAGGAATACTAGGTTTTTCAAGTTCATAAGTTGACGCATTTAGCCGTAATTTGTAAACTGATAAAACGAGCTATCTAATTAAATATTGTATATAAATACGGGGCTTAGTTATCCACAGTTGCCCCGCGGGTAAAGTTAGGGGTTTATATCTGAAAAATATCTTTGTAAGTAACTGTATGAGAAGGAATTGGCTGTTAATTACGAGTTGGTGCCTCCTCTCCCTGGCTGCCCCTCTGATCATTGAGGCGCAGCGTGTCTATAAAAGCGCCTCTGTGCTGGCTTCCGGCAACTTCTACAAGATAGGAGTGCAGGCCCCCGGCATTTATAAAATAGACCTTTCTTTTCTCAAAACGCTGGGAGTTAATACGACCAATCTTTCCTCCGCTGGTATTAGAATTTATGGTAATGCGAGCCCCATGCTCCCGGAGCCCTGTAACGGAGTTCGTACGGATGACCTGGTAGAGGATGCCATCGATGTGGAGGATGGGGGGGATGGGGTCTTCGGAGAGGGGGATTATCTGTTGTTCTATGCGGCGGGGCCTCACTATTGGGTAAAGGATTCTGCCGCCCAGCGATTTGATCATGTAAAGAATCTCTATAGCGAGACGGCTTTTTATTTTCTGCAGGTGGGCGCAGGCGGGGCGGGCCGGCGCGTGGGGTCGTCCACTTATCCGCAGGCGGCCAATGTGGCCGTGACAGGATTTGACGAGCGGGCCTTTCACGAGCTGGATACTTTCAATATGCTCTCCAGCGGCAAGGACTGGTATGGGGAGGAGTTCGCCAATATTCCCGGGGAGCAGGTGTCGCGTGTCTTTTCGCTGACCCTGCCGCACGCGGACAGCAGCCAGCCTTTTCAGCTGGCGACTACCTGTATGGCGCGGTCCATCGGCGGTGGCAGCGCCTTCCAGGTGACCCTGGGTGGTGGTCTGGTGACGGAGCTGGATATCCCGGCGGTGACAGATGCTAATTATGATCTTTTTGGCAGGACGCAGACGGGCAGGGGCAGCTTCCACAGTGGGAGCGGGTCCATGTCGTTGGTGTTTGGATTTGCACCGGGAGGATATAACGGGCAGGGGTGGCTGGACTGGTGGGAAGTCGGGGGAAGGGGCGTGCTGTCGATGGCTGGAGAAGGTCAGCTGGCCTTCAGGGATATGGGCAGCGTAGGAAATGGCAGGGTGGGCCGGTTCTCCCTGCAGGGGGCCGATGGGGCTACGATAGTATGGGATATTACGGACCCGACGACGCCCCAGGGTATGCAGGGGGTGTTGGGTGGGGATGTCTTTCAGTTTGTTAATGACTGCAGCCGGCTGCATGAGTATATAGCTTTTTCGAGGAATGCAAAGACGCTGGCGGTTTCAGGGAGCACGGGAGACGGCGCGGGTTTAGGGAGTGCTGGAGGTGAGGCGGAAGCCTATGGAGGCGCCAACGGGGATCCCAATGGGGCGAACCTGGGGGCGGCGGGTTTTTTTATGCCACTGGCGTTGGGTAAGGTGGGAAATCAAAATCTGCACCAGCCCTCGAATCCGGATCTGCTGATCATCACCGACCCTGCCTTGCTGGGGCAGGCACAGCAGCTGGCTAATTTTCATGTTCAGCAGGATCATCTGAAGACGCTGGTGGTCACGGCGCCACAGGTGTTTAATGAATTTGGGGGCGGGGCCCCTGATCCAACGGCGCTCCGGGATTATGTAAAGATGTTTTATGACCGGAGTGGGGGTGACTCTACGAAACGACCCCGGTATCTGTTGTTATTGGGAGCGGGGTCCTTTGATTATAAAGACCGGTTGAAAGGCAATACGAATGCCGTACCTGCCTATGAGAGCGCGTCCTCGCTGGACCCCCTCAATACGTATGTGTCAGACGACTTTTATGGGTTTCTCCGGGACCAGGATGACGTGAATAATATCACAGGGGTGAACCTGCTGGACATCAGCGTAGGCCGGATCCCCGCGCGTACGGCTACGGAAGCGGCGACGGTGTTGAACAAGATGGCTCATTATGTGTCGCTGTCGACGCAGGGGCCCTGGCGTAATGAGCTGCAGTTGCTGGCCGATGACGGGGATGACAACCTGCATTTCCAGGATGCGGAGGTGTTTGCGACGGCCATCGCATCGGCGGACTCGCTGTGTAACATCGACAAGATCTATCTGGATGCGTATAAGGAGCAGATCACGCCGGCGGGAGGCCGTTACCCGGATGTCAACCAGGCCATCAGCAGCGGGCTCTACAATGGGGTGCTGGTATGGAATTATACAGGGCACGGCAGCTATAGCCGGCTTAGTAACGAGGATATCCTGGATCAAACGACGATCAATGGATTTAATAATCCCGATAAATTGCCCTTGTTCATTACGGCCACCTGTGACTTTGCCCCATATGATAATCCGCTGATACAGCCCATCGGAGAGAATTTGCTGGTGAGGCCTTCGACGGGTGCTATTGCGCTGATGACGACGACCCGGCTGGTGTTTGCGTTCAGCAATAAGACCATCAACGAAAATTATTTACAGGTGGCGCTAACGCCAAGGGCGGATGGCTCGTATTATAGTTTGGGTGACGCAGGACGGCTGGCAAAAAATTTTACATATGCCACTTCTTCGGATGCGGTGAATAACCGGAAATTCACGCTTATAGGCGACCCGGCGCTGACGCTGGCTTTTCCGAGATATAAGGTGGTGACGACGGCCATCAACGGGAAGCCCCTGGGAGGTGGCGATACGCTGAAAGCGTTGAACACATACACACTGTCGGGGGCCCTGGAGGATGTTAACGGGGCTGTCTTGACCGGCTTTAACGGCATGGTGTATGCGACGGTGTATGATAAGCCCCGGACGGTGACGACCCTGGGGAATAATGCGGGTAGCGAGAAGGCGCCGTTCCAGGTGCAGGACAATGTGTTGTATAAAGGGAAGGTGCAGGCCAGCGGGGGATTGTTCAATGTAAAGTTTGTCGTGCCAAAGGATATCAATTATCAGTATGGGCGGGGGCGGATCAGCTATTATGCGGGGAACGGGTCCTCGGCCGGAGGCGCCACTGGTAGTGGGATCGGGACGGACGGGAGCGGGGTATATACGGGGGTGATCGTCGGCGGATCCGGCGGGGGGACGACGTATACAGGGAGCCCGATGATCCAGGCTTATCTGAATGACGAGAAGTTTGTGGACGGGAGCATCACCAATCAACAGCCCATCCTGTTGCTGCATTTACAGGATTCGCTGGGGATCAATATTACGGGCAGTAGTATCGGTCATGATATCACGGCGGTGCTGGACAATAATACGCAGAATCCTTTTTTGCTGAATGGTTTTTATGAGGCAGATCTGGGGACATATCAGAAGGGGACGGTAAGATATCCCCTGCCGCTGTTGACGAATGGGGAGCATGTGCTGGTGATCAAAGCCTGGAATGTTGCGAATATTTCGAGCCAGGTGTCGATCAGCTTCCGGGTGGTGTCCGACCAGCATCTGGCTTTATCGCATGTCCTGAATTATCCCAACCCCTTTACGACGCATACTACGTTCTGGTTTGAGCATAACAGACCGGGGGAGGAGCTGTCGGTTTTGGTACAGATATTGACTGTATCGGGCAAGCTGGTAAAAACGATCCGGCGGACAATAAATGATGCCGGAAACCGTTCGAGTGAGATTGATTGGGACGGCCGTGACGATTATGGTGCGAAGATTGGCAGGGGGGTGTATATTTACCGCCTGCGGGTGCGGTCGACCGACGGGAATGTAGCAGAAGCCATGCAGAAGCTGTACATTCTATAAAAACGAGGATTATTATATTTAATTGAAAATCATTAAAGTAGCCGCCTATTAACAGAAATTTACTTTTCTTAAAGAAACCAAATTGTCAAAATTTGCGTGATTACAAAAGAAAATTAAAAAAACTCATGAAAAGATCTTACCTGGGATTAGCTGCTTTGTTAGGTTTATTTTTTTCAGGAATGCAGGCCGCCCACGGGCAGGTAAATTCAATCCAAGTGACGACAACAGCTGTACCCTTTTTGCGTATTTCCCCCGATGCGAGGGCGGGAGGCATGGGTGACCTGGGTGTTGCTACTTCCCCGGACGCTGCTTCGGGTTTCTACAATCTTTCGAAGACTCCTTTTGCAAAAAAAGATATGGGGTTCGGTCTTACGTATACTCCCTGGTTAAAGGACCTGGGTTTGAATGATGTGTATCTGCTGGCTGCCTCCGGGTATACGAAGCTGAGCGATAACGAGGCCATCTCGGGCGGGATCCGTTATTTCAGTCTGGGGAATATCAGCTTTACTGATATAAACGGACAAAGTCTCGGGAATGGTAATCCGAGGGAATTCGGGATCGACCTGGGTTATAGCCGGAAGCTGGGTGAAAAGCTATCGGTGGGTCTGATGGGCCGGTATATTTATTCGAATCTCGCCGCTGGTGTATCGAATACGGGTACAAGCGCCACATATCAGCCGGGCAAGACTTATGCCGCAGACATTTCTTTCTTTTATCATGGTGCGACGGATGATGCCGGTGGCTGGAATTTCGGATTGGCGTTGACGAATCTGGGTGGAAAAGTAGGGTATACGAATGACGCCACGGATAAGGATTTTATTCCGGCTGATCTTGGCCTGGGAACGACGTATACGGCTGTTTTTAATGAAGACAACAAGGTGACTTTTGGTCTTGATATTCACAAGCTGCTGGTGCCGCCTGTTCCTTCTACGGATGACAGCGCGGCCCTGGCCGATTATCACAATATGCCCATTCCCACCAGCTGGGGCAAGAGTTTTAGCGGTGGTCAGCAGGTGAAGTCGCTGCAGGGTTCCATCGGCGCTGAATATGGCTACCAGGACCAGTTCTTTTTCCGCATGGGTTATTATTATGAGGACAAGGATCGTGGTGACCGGAAATATTTTAGCGTGGGGGTAGGTCTTAAGTACAACGTGATGGGACTGAACTTCTCGTATCTTGTGCCTTCAGGTAGTGGGACGAGCAGGAATCCTTTGTCGAATACGCTGCGTTTCGGATTGTCTTTTGATCTGGATAAGGATAATGGTGATAATAGCTCTACGACGACTCCGACGAATTAGGCTTTTAGTTATATTTTTGAAGCGATCCGGTATGTTGCCGGATCGCTTTTTTTATTTTAATTCTTTGTATATGGGTTACAGAATAGGGTATGGAGTGGATTTTCATCAGCTGGCAGCAGGAAGGGAGCTGTGGTTAGGCGGGGTGCTGATCCCGTCATCAAAAGGGGCCGTGGGGCATAGTGATGCGGATGTGTTGTTGCATGCCATCTGTGATGGATTACTCGGGGCCTTGTGTCTGGGGGATATCGGGGTGCATTTTCCCAATACGGACCCGGCGTATAAGGGCATCGACAGTAAGAAGCTGCTGGCGAAATGTTATGAGCTGGTGCAGGGGAAGGGATACCGGATAGTGAATGTGGACTCGACGGTGTGCCTGGAGGCGCCGAAGATCATGAAATACGCGGGGGCGATGCGGATAGGGATCGCGGAGATATTAGGGGTGACGCAGGACGATGTGTCGATCAAGGCGACGACGACGGAGTCGATGGGGTTTGCGGGGCGAGGCGAGGGGTTGATGGCGTATGCTACGGTGTTGTTGGAAAAGGTGGGAATCTTATAGCACGTGGGAATCCGCAGGAAACTTATATTTGCGGCATGTCTACCATTAACGTCAAAATTATCAACAAATCTGCTAATGATCTACCGGAATATGCGACGGTGGGATCGGCAGGAATGGATATTCGCGCTGACCTGAAAGAGGCGCTGGTGTTAAAGCCCATGGAACGGCAGCTGGTGCCGACGGGTCTTTTTATCGAATTACCTATCGGGTATGAAGCACAGATCCGCCCCCGGAGCGGTCTGGCCATCAAGCATGGTATCACCTGTCTGAATTCACCGGGTACGATAGACTCTGATTACAGGGGGGAGATCAAGGTGATCCTCATTAATTTATCGGCAGAACCTCAGACGTTGCAGACCGGGGATAGGATAGCACAGATGGTGATAGCACCGGTGGTGCAGATAGAGTGGGCGCTGGTGGATGCCATTAATGAGACGGAGCGGAGCGCTGGTGGATTTGGCCATACAGGGCGCGGGTAAGGAACTATTTCTGATCACAATTCAATTTACTTCATGTACAAATTTTTGGCGGTGATCACGCTGGCGGCAGCGTTGGCGGGATGTATAGCAGGATGTCGTTCCACGAAGAAGATCCGTAAGGAATTGGCGGTGCCCAGCCGCATCCCCAGGGATACGGTGCAGACGCCTGCTGATACAATGAAAGCCGCACCTGTCGTGGATCGACACGCGGACTCAATGGCGGTGATCCAGCAGTCTTTGGGTTTGCTGGAGAGGACAAGGGTGGATTTCCAGACCTTTTCCGCCAAGACAAAGGTGCATTATGTAGGCAATGACGGCAGGGAATATGATTTTAACGCTTTTATTCATATTCGGAAGGACAGTATGATCTGGGTGTCCATTAATGTGGCGCTGGGGATAGAGGCTTTCCGCATTCTTATTACACCGGATAGCGTGAAGGTGCTGGACAAGCTGAAGAAGGTGGCGAGGGTACGGAGTGTAAGCTATCTGCAGGAAGATATCCAGCTGCCGGTGGACTTCAAGGCAGTGCAGGACCTGCTGATAGGGAATCCTGTCTATTTTGACACGAGCAATATTCTTTTTTATAAGAGGAACGCTACGGGGATCTCGCTGGTGAGCGTGGGCCCGCTGTTCAAGAATTTCCTGACCATGAACGCCAATGACAATACGTTGTCGCATTGTAAGCTGGATGATGTGGACCCCTCCCGGTCCCGTACCTGTGACCTGAGCTATGATGATTATTCTTTCCGGGATTCGGTGTGGTTCTCTTCTTTCCGGCGCATCACGGTGGCGGAGAAGTCAAAGACGGATATCGAATTGGAGTATAAACAGTATAAGTTTAACGAGCCTTTAAGTTTTTCTTTTACCATTCCAAGAAATTATAAGCGCCGTTAGACGTTATATTGGAGGCGGATCGCCGGCCTGCTACTAAATTGAAAAAACTGGGACCTATGTTTAAAGCAATTCTTACGGGAGCTTTCCTTTTTGCCCTGGTGGCGCTGGCTTCTGCTCAGGGATCACAGCAGACGAAGGCGGAGCTGGAGAAGGAGAGGGCTGCCATCCAGAAGGAGATCGAGGACGTGAAACGCTCGCTGGACGAGACCCATAGGAATAAACGGGAGACCCTGGGGCAGCTGGCCCTGCTTCAACGTAAGCTGCATCTCCGGGAGTCGGCCATCCGGAATATCAATGACCAGATCAATGTGATCCAGGACGATATGAACGCGTCCTGGCGGGATATCCTGAAGCTGCGCCGGGAACTGGATACCCTCCGGATCCAATATGCGGAAAGTATTGTCTTCGCTTACAAGAACCGCAGCAATTACGACTTCCTTAATTTTATCTTCTCAGCCACCAGTTTTAACGATGCGGTGCGGCGTGTTCAATATCTGAAATCCTACCGGGCCTATCGTGAGGAAAGAGCGGAAAACATCGTCCGGACGCAGGCCCTGCTCCAAAGCAAGATCGATGGGCTGAAGGTGACAAGGGTGGAAAAGGACGAGGCACTGAAGAAGCAAAATAAGGAACGGTCGATCCTGGAGGACGAAAAGAAGGAAAAAGACGTGGTGGTGACCCAACTGAAGTCACAGGAGAAGGAATTGAAAAAAGAGATGGCCGCCAAACAAAAACAGGATCAGATCCTGTCGAAATCCATTGCGGCAGCTATCAGCCGTGCCATCAAGGAGGCCAATAAGAAGAACGCGGCGGTGGCGGCGGCGGAGAAAGCAGCGGCTGCTAAGTCACCGGCTTCACGGCCCTCCTCCAATGGAAATACTTCGAATGAGGCGCCCGTGACGCTGAATACCGTAAAATCGGCTTCGAAGACGGTGTTCTCGACGGAAGCGGATGTGCATTTATCAGACGATTTTATCAAGAATAAGCACCACCTGCCCTGGCCGGTGTCGGGGACGATCTCGATGGCCTTCGGCCCTCATGAGTATATCAAAGGGATCATCCATAATAACCAGGGTGTGACGATAGATGTGAGCGCGGGCGCGGTCGTGAAGGCGGTATTCAAGGGGGTGGTGACGAGCGTGTTCAATGTGGGGGATGTAACGGCGGTGATCATCCGACATGGAAAGTATTTTACTACGTATAGTAATTTATCGTCAGCTATCGTGAGCAAGGACCAGGAAGTACAGACAGGACAGACCCTGGGCCGTGTGGGAGAGGGGGGGCAGCTGGATTTCCTGATCTCGGATGAAAACGACCGGTACTATGACCCTGAGGGCTGGCTGGTGCGGTAAGGCGGTGAGGACGGCGATCTCGTGGGTGGGAAGCTATAGCGTGGCCGGGACCAGAAACCGATTATACAGCGCCTCGTACTGGGGCACAATGGTGTTAATATCGAACTTTTTTGCATGGGCCAGCGCATTGGCCTTAAACTGGCGCAGGACAGCGTCGTCTTCCAATATTTTTATAGCATTTGCACTCATTCCTTCTATATCGCCTACCTCTCCCAGGTAGCCGGTGACGCCTTCGACGGCTATTTCCGGTAGTCCACCCGCATTGGTGGAGATGACAGGAACACCGGCGGCCATGGCTTCCAGCGCGGCGAGGCCGAAACTTTCATATTCTGACGTGAGGAGAAAGAGATCAGCGATAGCGAGGATCTCTTCCATTTGTTCCTGTCGGCCCACGAAACGCATATCGTCCGAGAGGCCAAGGTCCCTGCATAGATTTTCTGCACCGGGTCGCTCGGGACCGTCCCCTACGAACAACAATTTGGAGGGGATCTTTTTATTGACGTTGGCGAAGATGTGGACGACATCCTGTACTCTTTTTATTTTCCTGAAATTGGAAGCATGCATAAGGATGCGTTCCCCGTTGGGCGCAATGACACGGCGGAAGGCGTCGATGGGCTTCCTGCGGAAACGATGGGTGTCCACGAAGTTGTGGATGACGCGTATTTCCTTTTCGATGGGGAAGGTCCTGTATGTTTCGTCACGGAGATTTTGAGAGACGGCAGTGATGGCGTCGCTCTGATTAATGGAGAAAGCGACGACGGGGGCAAAGGTCTTGTCCCGGCCGACGAGGGTGATGTCCGTGCCGTGCAGGGTGGTAATGACCGGGATGCGGATGCCATGGGTTTCCACGATGCGCTTCGCCATATAGGCGGCCGAGGCATGGGGAATAGCGTAATGGACGTGTAAAAGGTCCAGGTGGTGGTTCATGATCACGTCCACCATGGTGCTGGAGAGGGCCGTTTCATAGGGAGGATAGTCGAACAAAGGATAGGTGGTCACCCGTACTTCGTGGTAGAAGATATTGGCATTGAATTCGTTTAGTCTTACGGGTTGCTGATAAGTAATGAAATGTACCTGATGTCCTTTGTCGGCAAGGGCCTTTCCAAGCTCAGTAGCCAGAACGCCACTTCCGCCAAATGTGGGATAGCAAACGATTCCAATCCGCATGGTGTATTAAGTATTACTTTAGGTGAAGGTAATCCAATTTGTATAATGTAACTTTAGTCGAAAACTAACATCAGTGACCCATAGATTGTTGACTGTTAACCTTATTTTAATTTTGCTGCAGATAAATATGTATTTAAAAAAACAGTATACATGAAAAAATTTCTTGGTTGGGCGGTGGCGATCGTCATCGTCGGGCTGGCAATATTTATTTACGTCCGTTATTTTCGCGTGTTTGGAGAGGGAATGAAGGAGGGAGAGCTGAATTATGTGGTGAAGAAGGGGTATATTTTTAAGACTTATGAGGGTAAGCTGATCCAGAGCGGATTCCGGAGTAAGACCCCGAATATGCTGCAATCCTATGAGTTCGAATTCTCAGTGTCGAGTGATACGGTGGCGAGGCGGCTGATGGTGAACAGCGGGAAGCATGTATTGTTGCATTACGTGGAGTATAATGCACCTGTGGCCTGGAGGGGGTATAGCGAGAATGTGGTGGATAGTATTGTGAGTATTGGGAATGAGACGGATCATTAATAATTGATAATCATGCTAGTAGAGAAGACGGGGCTCCGGTGGAGCCCTGGATCATAAGAAGAGTTGGCAATGTGCTCATGCCAGGAGCGAGAAGAGAGCAGGCCGCTTATGAATATCGGGCGGCGGGGACTGGCGCCATTCGGCGATGGTGCGGGTGCGGATGTATTCTCCGGGGCCGGTGAGATTAGCCGCGATGCTGAGCCGGGTCGTGGGTTTGCATGTCTGAAAGATGGTTTCGAGGAGCTGGTTATTCCGGTAAGGTGTTTCAATAAACAGCTGGGTACAATGGAGGCGTTGGGATTCAGCCTCGAGGTCCTTGAGGGCTTTTGCACGGGCGCCGTTGTCAACGGGCAGATAGCCCGAAAAACGAAATTGCTGACCATTCATTCCGCTGGCCATCAAAGCCAGTAAGATGCTGCTGGGACCTACCAATGGCCGGACAGTGGCGCCGATTTCATGGGCGACGCCGGTGAGGATCTGGCCGGGATCGGCTACGCCGGGGCAGCCGGCTTCGCTGATGAGACCGATGGTCTTGCCTGCAAGGAGGGCCGCCCGGAAGATGGCCTTTACTTCTTCTTCCGCCTTATGGATGGGATACCATTCATAGTCGTCGATGATCATTTCCTTCCAGAGCGTTTTCAGATAGCGGCGGGCGCTGCGCTCATTTTCCACAAAAAAGACGTTACATTGTTTTACCGCTTCCAATATATAAGGAGGGAGGGGAGCCAGGGCGTTCTCGTCAAGGAAACAAGGGATGAGATAGAGCGTCATGGGGCTTTTCTTTTTACTCCAGATTTTGATGATATAAACTGATAGTAGCAGCGATGACGGCGTAGGAAGGGGCCAGGATAGGCACGAAATGCAGGAGGTAAAATATAAGTCCGTTGCCGATGGCAAGGCCTTTGTGCTGGCTGATATAGGCGATGCTGGCGCTAGGTGACAGCTTATGCCGCTGGCAGCTGTAATCCAGCATGGAGAACCCGTAATAATACCCTTCCACGAAGATGGCGATGACGGGGGTGATCCAGCCTATGATGGGTAAAAAAGAAAGAATGAGAATGGAAATGAGATAGACGGTCTGCCATAGGCTGTTGCGCAGGGCGAGCCGGATGCCACGGAGCATGTCCTTTAATACAGGACCGGATTCAAACTCGTATTGTCTCCCGTTTATAAGGGCTTCTGTCTGCTGGCTGAGATAGGAAAAGACAGGGGAACCTATAATAAGTATAAGATATTTGAAGAGGGAGAAATAAAAGAACACAAGCACGATGCGGATCATCATGCCTCCCATAAGGAAAAGAAAGCTCAGGGCCGCGCTCTGCATGCGATGCAGCCACTTTTCAACGCCTATGAACCCGCTGAGCCAGGTGACGGCTGTATTGGAGGACTCCCAGAAAAAGTACATGCCGGTGGCAAACAGGAGGGTGTAAAGGATGCCGGGGATAAGGATCCACTTCCAGAGACGGTGTTTTGTGATAAACTGATGAGCCTTACTATAAGATTGGATGGCTATGATAATTTCTTTGAGCAAGGTGCTGGTCTTTTTGTTTATTTTGTTTTATGGTAGGGGCGGTATCGCTGTTTTTCTTCAAACTTAAATGATTTATTTGGTGGGGACCATAAAAAAACTAGATAATTCTTTCTATGACCGATCTGATGTGTTGCTGATAGCCAGGGAATTGCTGGGAAAAGTGCTCGTAACACAGTTTGATGGACGCCGGTCCTCAGGGCGGATAGTCGAGGTGGAGGCATATAATGGTGTCGTGGATCGTGCGTCGCACGCATGGTCCGGTCGCAGGACAGAGCGGACAGAGATCATGTACCAACCAGGAGGCACCGCCTATGTCTATCTCATCTATGGGATCCATCATCTCTTTAATGTAGTGACCAATAAGAACGATATCCCGCACGCAGTGCTGGTGAGAGGGTTGGAGCCATTGGATGGCATTCCGCTGATGCTGGAACGGACAGGGAAGGAGAAGCTGGATCATACGCTGACGCGGGGACCAGGGAACCTGTCCCGCGCACTGGGGCTCTCCGTGCTGCATACGGGATATTCTTTATTAGGAAAACAGGTGTTTATCGGGGATGATGGGTTTAAGGTGGCGAAAGTGGATATCGGTGTTTCTCCACGCATAGGCGTGGACTATGCGGGGGTGGATGCGGGCCTGCCGTATCGATACTTTATCAGGGGAAACCCCTATGTAAGTGGTCCAAAAAAATGGAATGGGAGTGGTGTAAAGACGTCGGGCAAATAGTGTTGTTGTCCGCCGGTTTGTTGCAGACGGACGAGAATAAGGAAATATTTTAACCCCAAAGTTTCGATCTCCGCGGTGGGAGCCTTTATAGCCAATTAATATTGTGTATATGAAGAATGTAAGAATTGTCGCGTTAATCATTCTAGGTATTTGTATAATATATTTTTTGATATCGTTGGGGATCAAAATGTCTGATATGTTTAAAAGCGTAAACGAAGCTACCATGAATGATTTACCTCTAACTCAGACAATTACTTCAGAAAACTCCTCATTGATAAGTAAAAAGTATATAAGTAGAGTGAGGTCACATGAGAACATTAACAGCAAGATCAGAAGCCCTGTTTCATTTCTTTATGTGGACAACAGGTATCACCTGGTCATATATAAAATAGACTCTGTTGCAAATATGACATTGCCGGCATTATTACAGACCAAGGTTGAAGGTGTGGAGCGTACCGATGGAGAAACCTATACTATCATAGATTTTAATGGCTTTTCCAGATTTGAATGGCGGCCAGTCCGTTCAAGGGTCGTATCTAAAATCTATTTTACACTTGCAGGAGACTCGTTAAACAATGTTGTAGCCAACGATTCCATTATCAGTTATAATTTATTGTGTAAAAATTTTTCAATAAGATATACGGGGCAGGGGCCAATTGAAGTGTTTATGGTGGGAGAGGACAGACCACTAGGATCAATAGCGATCAGCCCTTCAGATATATTATTTTTAAAGAGGGGCAGTGCGGTTTATTTGATGGTAATGACTCCTGCGGGTACGAAATCACGCATTCCTCCTGATTTGTTATATAATATTGTCGTTGGTATTTGAGGAGGAGATCGTTGTTATACATTTGGGTTGATGATCATTCCAATGCAGGACAGGGGAATGATGAGAATTTAAAATTGAAGCAACATTATAATTATGTCGGGAATAAATAAAATAGTAATCTACGAAGACTTGCTAAAAGATTATAAGATGTTTAATGGCTGGCGGCCTCATGAAAGTTTTCCCATTCATGGGATCGATGATCGCGGCAAGAGGGTATTGCAGGATATTATTGCCGTTGAAGCTCAATTCGTAGGAGCATATGGGAAAAGACACATTGTTGACCAGGAAAAGGGCATAGATATTTTTGGTTATAATTTTATGTTGTTTTATGCCGCTGTAAAAAAGATCTTAGCGAGCTTTAAATCCAATGTGTATTTGGGCAGGCGTGCCTGGCTTCGAACAAGGAACATCAACCTGACCGGTGCAGTAATTGACGAGGGAAGGAAACCCAGGGATAAGTAAATTATATATGAAAAAATTAGACAAGATTTTCGGTCCTATTATCGCAGTATTTCTAATAATTGGAGTCATCTATGCCTTTTACAAATCGGATCAACTTCATCATAATTATGCTTTTGCTGTTGGGACTGTAACAGAAATTACTCCATCCGGATACGAAAACTTCGGTGATTATTCAGTGTTGTATGAATATAAAGTAAATGGCCAGACATACCGGGACAATAATAACTTAAAGTATTGTTCCGGCCAAAATATGGCGCAGATTAAAGTATTACTAATTGGCAAACAATTCCCGGTTGCCTATGGGACCAAGGACGCCTCCGGAGGGGTTTTGTTGTTGACCCAGGATCATGCGGATCAGTTCAAATATACCCTTCCTGACTCAGTAAAGTATTACGATTCTATATTAACTTGTAAGTAACGGTCGGATAAAAAGGGGTCGAGACTGCTTATTATGATATACATACACCGGACACGGAACGCGTTATTTTACAAACACCTTAATAAAAATGCATTGAATTTTAAAAATTTAACAAATGTTGGTTTATTGCTTCTAAGTTTGAATAGTTGTACCACCCCCAATGGGGAATCTATTAAAATATTTCACGAGGGTTCATATACTATCAAAGCGAGGCTTATCAATGGCAAGAGCAACGGGAAAACTGAATACTATGACAATTCAGGAAACCTGACTGGTATTCTCAACTATAGAGACGATGAAAAGTGGGGGGTCTGTAAACACTATTACTCTAATGGTGTCGTTTCGGATTCAGTGGAATATGTATGTGATAAAGAGCAGGGTTATTGGAGACATTATGATCGGGCCGGCAGTCCTACACATTTTGGTTACTTTTATTTTGGGTTGCAATACGGCCCTGACCTCTGGTATGATACGAACAAGGTTCTCAGAAAATTCAATTTCCTAAATTTCGAAAGACAGCCTATAGTCGAATGCACATACAATCGCTATGGGTACATAGATTCAATTATTAAGGTGGATCTGACGGTGATAGTTGATCAACGGGAAAAGAATGGGGAGCCACTTTATAAATTTTTCGCATATCTTCCCCGAATACCCCTCACCAATATGGTATATTCTATTGGGATAGTCGATACGAATAAAGTGGAACGAAAACTATGGGAAATCGGGGATAGTAATTTTTTTATTGATACCATGCTTGCCGCGCCTCCACCCGGATCTCATTTTTATCTTTGTTGTAACCTAAAAGCGAATAAAGGGAAATTTGATGAAACCATCACTGTAGAGGCGATCAGGAAGGATATTCGGAAGTAAGTTAGTGATCGCTTCCTTATGGCCTACCGGTTGCTGATGGATTCGAAGGCAGGCAGGTCCCAGGAACATTTTTCAAGTAACAAGTTCAATAACTATTAATGAAGTTTTCTCTATTTTTCATACTGATCATCGCGGCCGGCTGCTCTGGCAAACCCAATAATTCTGCTTTGCCCGACACTCCAAAAATGTCCAAAGCCCAGGCTTTCCTGAGTGATCTAAAAGATAGTATGATATCCCAATATTACTCAGCTGGATCTGATAAGGAAAAGCAAGAGATCTTGAATAAATACGGTCAACAATTAAAGTCATTTCTAAGGCGAAATCCTATGGATAGTATGAGGGTTACTATAGACGAGGTTACAGTTAAAGGGTTTACTGTTACGACCAAATCTCACTTCAGCAGTATAGAATTTGGTAGCAGTATTACTTTCAAGGATAATATGCCACCAAGGCCAGATTCTGTTTATAGGTTCATGAAAAGCTTAAAGACTGGTAGTTATGTATTAGTAAATATTTCATATATTGGTGATGGCTATATAAATAGCCCCGACAGCCCGATGTTGCCAACGTTTAAAATTTATGCTTTCCCTGTCCCCATACAGTATAAGGGCAAATAAGGTTTGCTTCTGCATGTATTGTGATTAAGTATCGGGAAAATGCCGGTTTAGGCTGGCGAGGGTAAGAAAATATTTTTTTTGTGACTTATCCGCTCAGGGGTCGCATCCGCAGCCCTACCGGTGAGGTAAGATAAATCCCCGGTGGGGTTCCGGATACTAAGAAGAGTTGGGCCTGAGGAAGGGTGGCTCTGCGTTAGGGATTGGAGCAAGTACCGCGTACTGCGAAAAGCCCGACCCCGAAGGGGGAACGCCCCACGCCCACAGCCCAAAGGGTGAGGACTTGCAGCAGACAGCCCGACCCTGAAAGGAAGACAAGCCCCCGGTGGGGGCTTGGATATTAAGAAGAGTTGGCCATGAGCGCCGCAAGCTATAGCTACTGCGTGAGGGATAGGAGCAAATAGCCCACAGCGAAGCGAGGACTATTGCGAATAGCCCGGTCCGCAGGACACGCCCCAAAAATTTAAAACTTCGGACAAGGAACGCCGTGGTGTCCGTCGGAAGGCTTCTTGATGTAGATAAGCGAGATCTCTATACCGCCAACGCCCTGGGAAGCGGTCTTTAATTTTGATACGTTGACATCATAGCTGATCCCCAGGTTAAAATTGCTGTAGTCCAGCCCGACATAGGGAATGATGGCATCAGTGACATTGCTGAAACGACCCCAGACGCCGGCATAGAAGTTGACGGGGTCTTCTTCATCGCCCGTGGTATTGAGGGCCCATGCGCCGCCCATGACCATTTCGTGGGCTCCCGCCTGGTTGCTGTAAAGCCCGCTGAGATAGATGGTGCTGGTGGTGCCTGTTAAGGGAAAGTATCCGCCCGCATGTGCGGTGACCCTTGTGGGAACGCTGATGGTGTCCGTACCCATAAAGGAGGCTTTGGGATGATTGAGATGATATGCGGAGGCGCCAAAATAGTAATTATTGTTTCCACTGGAGCCGTTGAACAGCGCCCCCAGGTTCATATCAAAATAATTGACGGTGACATAACGGTTGCTGATGGACTCGGAAGAAGGCAGGTCCCATGCCCCGTTCAGGTCAAGCTGGTCTTCAAAATGAAGCTGTGTCCCATTGAGGCTTCTGTTGGCATAAGTGCCCTGGAAGCCTATGCCGATGGTATTATATCCATCCTCGTCGAGGGCCTTGTGATAAGCCGTTGACAGGGAGAAGTAATTGCTGTTCAGGATGCCGCCGGCTGTTTTGTCCGTCATAGCCATTACACCCAGCCCCCAGGTATCATTTTCCGGGAGCTTATTGCGGAGGATGGGGGCATCCACGGAAATGGTGGATGTAATAAATGCGTTGCTGATGGTGGGCCATTGATTCCTGTAATTCCCGGCTACTCTTAGCACCCCGTTGAACTTGCCGGTGAGGGCGGGATTGAGGGAGAGGGGGGAGGCGAAGAACTGGGAGAACCCAGGGTCCTGTGCCCGGAGGCTTCCGATGGTCCCAAAGATGGATCCGAGGGTCAGCCCCAGGGTCAATAGAATGCCTGACAGGGTCGTTACGACGGCTGAGGAGCCCGTACGGAGGGCTATTATATGCTGGATTCCAGGCGACTTTGTCTTCATAAACAGCTAAGGTCTACTAATTTGAGGGTGAAATCGACGACGCTACCGACTATATAAGACGATTAAATCGACGCTACGGTTGGTTCATGCGGGATATTATACGATTGAGCAACGAAAAGTAGGTAAAAAAAATGGAAATGCAAAACGGTGGGGGCGGCCATCCCATGAATATGTGATAGCGGGCTACATCTGCACTTTTGTACCAAATGCGAGGTCCCCTGCATCGCCTAGTCCCGGAACAATATATCCTTTTGCCGTCAGCTCATCGTCGATGGCGCCGCACCAGATCTTACAGTGGGGTTCACTACGGAGCACATATTCAATGCCTACGGTGCAGGCGATGGCTACGACCACATGGATCTCGGAGGGATGGCCCTCTTCCCGGAGGAACTGGATGGTCTTAACAAGGGAGGAACCGGTGGCAAGCATGGGGTCGGAGACGATGATGACACGATTTTCAAGCTCCGGGCAGGAGACATAGTCCAGGCTGATCTCGAAACTGCCGTCACGCTGGTGTTTGCGGTATGCCGAAATAAAGGCGTTATCGGCCTTATCGAAGTAGTTCAACAGCCCCTGGTGCATGGGCAGTCCGGCGCGGAGGATGGTGGCGACGACGGGCTGCTCCCTCAGTACTTTACAGGTAGCGGTGCCCAGCGGGGTCTGGATCTCCTTCTCGACAAAGGGGAGCGTTTTGCTTATTTCATAAGCGGCGACTTCCGCAATGCGTTCCAGGTTGCGGCGGAAGCGCATCCGGTCCTTCTGGACCTCTTCATCGCGGATCTCCCCGATCCAATTGGAGAGAAGAGAGTATTCTTCGCTGAGATTAACCACCATGTGACTGATTGATTTGGAGGGACAAACCTACGGTAAAATCGTGAAAATCCCTTGGGAATGCAGCGGGAGATCAGCTGATAGCAGATTGGGTGATCTGTGTTACATTTGCGGCTATGGTATATAAAGTCATCGGTCTCATGAGCGGCAGCTCCCTGGATGGACTGGACATCGTGTATGTACATCTCCAGGAAAAGGTGGTTACCACTAAAGATAGTTCCCGGAAATGGGAATATAATATACTGCATGCTGCCTGCTACCCTTACTCCGTCGAATGGAAAGAACGCCTGGCGGGGGCGGTGAAGCTGTCGGCCATGGATTATCAATTGCTGCATACGGACTATGGCCATTATCTGGGGCAGCAGGTACGACGGTTTATCGCAGAGTTTGGATTAGACTACCAGGTCCAGCTCATTGCCAGCCATGGACATACCACCTTTCACCTGCCGGGCCGGAAGATGACGGCGCAGCTGGGGGATGGGGCGGCGCTGGCGGCAGAGACGGGGATCAATGTCGTCGCTGATCTGCGGGCCATGGATGTCGCCCTGGGTGGCCAGGGCGCCCCCATTGTACCAATGGGGGAGAAGCTGTTGCTGAGTGAGTATGAGCTGTTCCTGAACCTGGGAGGGATCGCGAATATGACAGCGATCAAGACGAGCGCTGCGTTCGTTGCTTTTGACGTATGCCCCGCGAATCGGGTGCTGAATGAGCTGGCGGAAATGAAAGGGAAGGATTTTGACGAGGGGGGCGCGATGGCGCGGGGAGGAAGCGTGGATGAACGACTGCTGGATCTGCTCAACGGACTTGATTATTACAGTAAAGAATATCCGAAGTCCCTGGGGAATGAGTTCGGGTTAAAGACGGTGCTGCCCCTGGTGCGGGAGGTGATGGAGCATCCGGGAACGGACAATCCGCATGCCGAAGTGTTGAAGAATGGGGAGAGAAGACTCCCCCTGCGGGATGCGCTGCGGACCTATGTGGAGCATATTGCGGTGCAGGTTAGGGCGGCGGCTCTAATTAATGATACGGGATTGCGGAAGATGTTGGTAACAGGTGGCGGAGCACATAATACCTTCCTGATAGAGCGGCTGACGGCGCTACTGGAGCCACTGGGCATAACCGTTGTAGTACCGGAAGCTGCGCTGGTGGATTACAAAGAAGCGCTGATCATGGCGCTGCTGGGAGTGTTGCGCTGGCGGGAAGAGCATACGGCGTTGTCGTCGGTGACGGGGGCGGCCAGGGATAGCATTGGCGGGGCGGTATGGATGGGCTGACAGAGGCTCACTACAACCCCAATACCGCTTTCAGCTTCACATAGCCTGCCTTGCTCACAGGGACCTGTGCGCCAGACTGCAGGATACAGAGATGACTGTCCTTCTCATACGCGTCGATACGGGTGACCTGCTGTACATTCAAGATATACGACCGGTGGGTGCGGACGAACTGGGTGGAGTCCAGCGCCTGCTCAAAATAATTCATGGTCTTATTCTTCAGGAACGCACCATTGTGTGTATGGATCTTGACATAATCATCCGATGCCTCGAGGTAATGTATATCCTCCATCGGAATGATCTTTATCTTTCCCCCTGTTTTGACGACAATGCGTTGCTGCTGGCCGGGTGACTGTGCTGCGGTCTCCAGCAGATCAGCCGTGGCTTTGGCTGTGGGTGTTGGCGTCTGGGCCGCTGATGTCTGTGCGCCCTGGGCCTGGGCGGAAAGATTAAGGTTATAGATGTCCAGCCATTTGCGAAGGGCCTTGTCAAAGCGCTGTTTGCTGAAAGGCTTTAACAAATAATCCACGGCATGGCTTTCGAAGGCGCGAATGGCATACTCATCAAACGCCGTCGTGAATATAACGGCGGGGGGATCCTCCACCAGCTCCAGCATCTCGAAGCCATTGATCTTGGGCATTTGGATATCCAGGAAAAGCAGGTCCGGATGGTGCTGCTGGATGGCCTTTAGCCCCTCGAAGCCGTCGCCGCATTCCTGTACGATGGTGATCTCCGGATAAGACTGGAGGTATTCTTTGACGATCATTCTTGCCAGTGGTTCGTCGTCGATGATGATGGCCTTTATCATGGTCATTGTGGTATTTTAACATGGGTGGAAAAAAGTGAACCTTCTATTTTGGTCTCCAGCAAATCCGTCCGGGCGAAGAGCAAATAGAGTCTTCGCTGGATGGAGCTGAGACCAAACCCCGTGCCCTGTTTCGGACGGGTGGTTTCAGGATCAAATGGATTTTGCACGGAGAGGTTTACGTAATTGCCTTCGGCCTTTGCCGTGATGGTAATGGTGACATCTTCTGTTGTATCATAGAGCCCGAACTTGATGGCGTTTTCCACGATGGGCTGCAGGAGCATGGCCGGGAGCCGCATGTTCAGGCTTGCTTCGTCAGTCTCAATATGGGTGGAAAGCCGGTGTCCGAACCGTACTTTCTCTATTTCGAGGTAGAGCCCGAGGTATTGCAGCTCTTCGGAGAGAAGAACGTACTGGTGCTCTTCTTTTTTGAGATTGCCCCGGAGGAACTCCGATAGCTGCTGGATCATTTTACGGGCTTGCTCGGGATGGCTGCCGGTGAGGGCGCTGATGGAATTCAGGCTATTGAACAGAAAATGCGGCGCCAGCTGCTGTCGCAGCTTGAAGAGCTCCGCCTCCTTTGCCAGCTTCTCCGCGTCGACCTTCCGCTGCATATTCTGCTGGTCCTCGCCGGAGGAATACCAGAGTACGCTGAGGATGGTCATACAGCCTACTTGCAAAAAGACGATGTCGAAACGGACGGGCCAGGACTGGGAAAAGAAGGAGGCATATTGCGTGGTGTCATGGACATCGCTCAGGAGGGGCACCAGCAGGGCTTTACAGGCGGCCAGGATGAGACCGGAAAGTGCGAGACTGATAAATAGTATATACCAGTATCGTTCTTTCTTCGGCAAATAGTACTGCAGGTTATTGCAGACGAATCCGCAGGAGAGCCCGACAAGTATATTGGAAACCAGGCTATCAGTGACGGCGGCCCCGATGCTCAATTTAAACCGTATGAGCAACACCGTCTGCAGGAGGGCCCATATGAGCCACCAGATGATGAAGATGAGCAGGAACCTTCCGATAGACAGCGGTGATCTTGTCTTCATGTTTTTATAATAGCTCCAACAGCTTATGGGTATGGTAATGCCTGATATGATCCGCCTTTTTATTGGTGAAGTCGATGTACCTGTCCGGGTCATCCGTCTCATAGATCCGGCTATAGACCTCCGCTCCATCCAGCATACCACTGAGCTTATAGAGCTCCGCCACGTTGATGAATTTCCACTGAACGAGCTGCTGTTCGGGGTTATAAAAGCCATCCTGTTCTTTTTCTCCCAGGGCCACAGCCTTGTCGAAAGCCTCCTGTTCATTCCCTGCAATGATCAGCCGCAGCTGTTCATCGAACTGGGGTGTATGCTGGCCTTCGCCGCAGACTATCTGGAAGACAATTTTTGATAGGTACCAATTCATAGTATAGTGTTTTATGGTTAGTAGTTCTTTAATTCTACGCCGGCGAAGATGCTGGTCCCCTGGAGGACAAGGACCTTCTCCGGGTTATTCACTGTCGGCTGTACTCTCTTGTCCTCAAAGCCCGCGAAGATGGCATTGATCTCGGACCTTACTTCCCAATGGGGCGGGACGATGATCTTGGTGCCGCCCATGACCTGGGTGACCTCCAGATGGATGACGCCCGTGAAATCCGCCTGGGAAAGATCCAGCTCCGTACCGCCCATCACCGTCGTGACGTCGCCGCCCTTGAGATTTTTGGAGACTATTTTTTTATGTACGCCGCCAAAGATGGCCGTTGAGTCAATAAAGTCCCCTGATGTATAGCTCTCCCTTGAACTGGAAAATGTCTGTCCATATTTCTTCCAGTCGCGGTGTCTGCTATCCCCCCATCCCCCATAGCCCCAGCCTCCTTTAGTATCCGGACCTTCTGTGGTCGGTCCGTCTTCCCATCTGTCTCTCCACCTGGACCTGCGGGGTGCAAAGATGATGGCGATGCCTACGAAGATGAGGACCGCGGGCCAGAAAAAGCGTTTGAGGGGTATGCCGGGGAAGTTGTCCTGTATGAGAAAGAATCCGCCAATGGCGATCAGGATCAGCCAGGCGCCGCCACGGAAGCCGTGCCGGAATCCC
>Ga0206926_1034_pt1 | contig 31429 bp, 23 predicted proteins | sample Alteio_BWOrgHeat_59_FD_152955 | JGI IMG/M metagenome (GOLD analysis project Ga0206926, IMG submission 152955) | Enriched cells from forest soil in Barre Woods Harvard Forest LTER site, Petersham, Massachusetts, United States -... | ecosystem: Environmental > Terrestrial > Soil > Temperate forest >... | reverse complement strand
CCGAGCAAGTAACAGGGGTTCTGCCAGCCGAAGACGTTGTACGTCGGGTTACCCCAAGGCGTGCAATCGTAGTCGATCTTGCCCTTGAGGAAGGCGATGAAGGTCGGCGAGTGATTGAATTTCCAGGATTTCTTGGCCTTGCCGAGGATTTCGCTGAAGAGAGTCTTGGTGCGGTTGCGCTCGAGGAAAATTTCCTGCTCGGGAGCCTTGGCGTACGGGTAGCCCGGGGAGAGCATCATGCTCTCGACACCGAGGGCGGTCATCTCGTCAAAGAATTTGCGAACGCGTTCCGGTTTGGCCGTGTTGAAAAGCGTGGTGTTCGTCGTGACGCGGAATCCGCGGGCAACCGCTTTCTTGATGGCGGCCACGGCGACCTCGTAGGTGCCTTCGCGGCAGACGGATTTATCATGCTCTTCCTGCAGGCCGTCCATGTGGATCGAGAACGTGAGCTGCTTGTGGGCCTTAAAGGAGTCGAGTTTGCGCTCGAGGAGGAGCGCGTTCGTGCAAAGGTAGATGTAGCGGCCCTGCTTGATGAGGCCGTCGACAATGGCATTGATTTCTGGATGGATGAGGGGCTCACCGCCAGCGATGCTGACGATGGGGGCGCCACATTCCTCAGCCGCGGCGAGGGCCTGTTCAGCGGTCACCCGCTTCTTGAGAATGTGCTCAGGGTACTGGATTTTGCCACAGCCTTCGCACTCCAGATTGCAACGGAAAAGGGGCTCGAGCATGAGCACGAGCGGATAACGCTTCACGCCTTTGAGCTTTTGCCCGATGACGTAAGTGCAAACTTTGAAGGCTTGGGAGATAGGAACGGCCATGTTGTGTGGGAATATCTTCTAGAACGATTGAATTGTCAATGACTTAACACTTAAGTTGTTGTCTATCGGCTGGTTGGGCGAAAACTTAAACGAGAGTCTAGCAAGTGCCTGGCCAATCCGGATCAGTGGCCAAAAAAAATCGCCCCAGTGGAATACACCAAGGCGATACTAAAGACGGTCAAAAAGAAGGACCTAGGCCACCGCGGGCGTTTTCCGGCGGCGAAGGACCGTGGCAGCCAAACCGACCACCCCAGCTACAAGAGCGTAGGTTGAAGGCTCGGGTACGGATATGGAGCCAACCGTGCCATAGGTCGGCACATCGTTACCCACGTCGCCATTCTGGGCCAAAGCTGAGTGGAAGACGAAAGCAGGGCCGGTTGAGGGGTCAGGCAGGGTTACCCAAGTCGAGCTGTCGGAACCCGTGCTGTTGAAATTAAAAAAACCGTAACCGTCACCGGCAAGAATCGAGGCGCTGCCGGAATTAAAATTTTCGGTCGGCAACCAATAAATGCCCAAATGCTGCCCAGATGCCCAGCCGGGAACGCTACTGAGGCTGATTGGCGGGGGTTGCAAGTCGATCGCTCCAGTCACCCCCGTGGTGGTACTGTCGATGGAAAAGAGGCCCACTACTTTGTCGTCAAAAGAAATTCCGCCCCAAGTGCTACCAATCGAATAGGTTCCAATTTGCGGCAGGGCGAAACCGGCCCCGGACTCGTCAGCCACGAGAAAGAGCGCCTTGCCGTCGGCAATGGCCACATTACCCGAGGTGGTCAGGTAATCGGCGTCAATTTCAATGGTGATAGTGGCGTGCGCGGCGGAGCAGGCCAACAGTGCAGAAAGGCAGCAAAGCAAACGGTTTAGTTTCATGATTTCGAGGGAGGAAAAGACGGTAAAAAATAGAGGCTGTGCAAAAAACTAAGGGGTTGCCAGATAAGTTGGGACGGCCGTCCAAATCAGCGGTTGCGGGGTGGGCGTGGCCTTTTTGCGGATGATAAAACCATTCCCGGGTTGGAAAATCGGGTCGCTATCGTGAATAACACTCACATTACCACTCACCTGCCGCCAGCCGGGCCCGCCGTTGTTGGTGCCGTTGTAGTAATAGTATGTCGCAAAAGCGGAGCGGTTGATGGTGGGCGTGGTATTATCAAAGACCAGCAACTGGTCATTGCGCAAACTGGGGGATGTGCTCGGGCTGCCCACAAACGCCCCCGACCCTACCAAGTTTGAACCGGCAAGCGTAGTCGTGGAAGGAATGGCAAATCCGATGAAAATGTCCTGGCTCGTGTTGTTCCCGCGGGTGGACAGCGGCGTGGCAAAGGTGGTCATGGGCACCGCGCCAACCAAAACCGACTGGGTGTCGCCCGGGATACTATTGCGAACAATGTAGCAATTATCCGGATAGAGCACGAAGTCATTGGTAATGGTTTGCACACTCCCACCGACCTTGCGCCAGCCGACGCCTCCATTGGTGGTGCCATTGAAATAGTAGTAGGAAGAAGCGGCGGAAAGGTTGATGCCAGGAGTAACATTGTCCGGGAAAAGAATAACGGAATTGCGCGAGGAAGGAGAAGTTCCCGGACTGCCATTGACGCCCTGGCCATTCGGAAACAGGGTATTGAGCGTCCAATAGGGAATCACCTGGAAGGTGTCGCCAGAACTGACGTTACCCGAAAGACCGACGTCGCCATTAGGGTCAAGGGTGATGGTCGTGCCATCGTTGGAGGTAATCGTGTAAAACATCCCTTGACGGTTGCCCGTGGTGAACTGGAGGTAATTGGTGGGTTGACCGTCGACGGCGGGCGCAAATTGGCTGGCCGTCAAGTTGGCCGCAGCGGAAACAGTGACAACGTTGCCCGAAATGCTCTGAACCTGGGTTTCCAAGGCCACCGGCCGATGGAAGGGCAAGGATACAAAAGTGTCGGAACTGCCCTTAAAAGTGAGACTGATGGCTCCCACGGGGTCGGTCGCCACAGTTTGCGCCTGGGCATTGCCCAACCAACTCAAACCTGCCAGGAAAGTAACGATGACCAAATGTTGAAAGGTGTGCCGCATTGGAAGCAGGTGGTTGGGGAGAATAGAGCCGTGCGCAGGCGTAGATCGCCTTCGCCTTAAAGTTGGATAATTATCGCCAATTTCCCATTCCACGCAAGCAGTTTCTTGGCCAGTTTGCGACGGCTTTCCGGTCAGGAACTTCGTTGACTTGGCGGCACCGGATTGGCAGTGTGGACGTTTTCCTTCATTCGGGCGCCCCTCCCCGCGGCACCCTACCCCCTCCAACCGTCTCATGATTACTTGGTTCCAAAGAACTTTTGGCAAACACTACAAATGGGCGCTCATTGCCGCCCTGTCGATTTTGTGCCTGTCCACGATTGTGGGCATCGGAGCGGTTCCGCGCGGCTCACTGTCCGACCATTCCAGCGGACCGAGAATGTATCTGGGGCTGGATTTGAACAACGACCAAGCGAAACAGGCAGCGATCGACGCCGTGAGGTTCACCAACCAGAGTCTGACGGAAAACCCATCAACCGACAGTGCAGAGCTGCAGGCGCGATTTGACGAACGCCTGGCCCTGCTGCAACTGGCCAATGAATGGCAGATTCCCGAAGCCAGCGCGAAAGAAGTCGACGAATACTTGCGTACTCTGAGTGTTTTTCAAGACGCGGACGGCAACTTTAGCCCGATTGCCTACACGGCCTTCCGCGACTCCATCGAAGCCGCCGATCCGGCCAAACGCGCCACCGCCCTGGCGACCATCCAGGAAAACTGCCGTTTGGAACGCGTGCGCCAAATCATCGGTGGGCCCGGCTATGTGCTGCCCTACCTGGTGCAAACCACGGCCGGCTTGAACAAGCTGAGTCTGAACCTCGATGCCACCACGCTGGATTTTGCAAAATTCCAGCCCACCGTAGCGGAGGTGAAGGACGAAGTGCTGCAACCCATTTTTGACAAAAATCCGACTCAATTTCAAAAACCCGCCCAAGCCCGCTTGAGTTTTGTCAAATTTCCCGCCGCCGCCGTGGGCGACCCCACGCCGACCCAGTTGCACGACTACGCCGTGGCCCATAAAGAGGCGTTCCCGGGGGTGCAGCCGGACAAATTGAGCGACAAGGACAAAACCGCCGTGACCGACGCGTGGCGCAACGAACAGAAAACCGCCACCACCAAAGAGGCGGGAGACGCGGCAATGAAATTTGCGCGGGAATTGTTCGACCTGAAACTCGCACGCAGCTCGCCGGAATTCGCCGCATTGCTCAAAAAATATAATCTGAACCTGCAAGCGCTTCCGCTGGTGGAGCAAGGCAAGGCGGCGCCGACCGATTCACCCGTGCCCGACGACATTTTGCAGCAGGTGGCTTTCAATCTGAATGCGCAGCAACCTTTTTCCCCGCCCGTGCCCTTGAAGGACGGGGCCGCAGTCCTTTTCCTGGACGAGGCCATGCCCGGCCGCGCACAGACTTTTGCGGAGGCCAAAACGGCCGTGAAGGCCTACTACGATGAGCAAGACAAGGAGAAACAATTTATCGAACACGGCAAAGATGTCCGGGACGCCATTGTCAAAGCCATGAGCGAGGGCAAAACATTTGCCGAGGCCGCCAAGGCGCAGGGGCTTACCGTAACCAATTACCCGAATGTCACCGAAGATGGCATTCGCGAGACGGTGATGAACATGTCATTTGATCCCGCCGACAAAACCAGCTCCACTGCCGGGCCGCTCGCGGCGATGGGCCGTGATTTGCTGACGGTTTTGGCGCAACCCGTCACCACGGGAGGGCTCCCGTTGCTGTGGAAACTGCAACCGAACGAAGTCAGCCCTCTGATTCCCGCCCGCGAAGTGGGCGCACTTTTTCACGTGGAAAGCCGTGTGATTCCGCCGGTGGCCGGCGATTCACCCGAACTCAAGCACGCTTACGAAGACTTTAAACGCGATGAGTCAAACCGCGGGGCCGCCCTTTATCTGCAGCGCATGATCCAGAACGCGCAAGACAGTTTGAAGCAGGCGGAAGCGGGCCAGAGCTAGATGGGGAGTTCAGGCCGCAGGAGCGGCCAGGCCAGGAGGGCAAAACAGCCAAATCAGCCAGAGAATGGCCCTGCCCGCTTGACATTTGATAGCAATGTGATATCATTATGCTATTAAACGCTTCCTCACCATATTGGTCGCCTGCTTCGCGATTGGCATGTTCATGGCCATGTTCGGAAGCAAAAGCTTTTTTGGTTTGGTTCCGGAAAACGGCCAAGGTGGTTTTATCGTCGTCCACAGCCGGTTGATTTACGTCGTCTTGTCGCTCATCGCAGTAGCCCTCACAATGGTTATCAAACGAGGAGCGCAGGCCAACCTTCACGATCTGGCAGATCGCCTGGGCTTTAAGATCAAAGAAGAATTTGGCGCGCTCAGTTTTGGCACATCACAGATGCTGGAGGGCTGGCACGACGGACGGTTGGTGCGGATTTTTAATCATCAGGTTTTGGGTGAAAAAAATCGGCCATGGCTGGCGGTGGCCGCCGCCTGCCGGATGCCGGAGGGCGCAAGTTTACACGTGGCGCCCAACCGCTGGACGATCCGCGCGGCTTTTGTGACCCGACGGCTGAGCGCCACGTGGGAAGGGGGCAAAAGGGTCACTGGCTGGGATGCGCCAAAACTGCAAAGCGCAAACACGGGGGACCCGGCGTTTGACGATGCATTTATCGTCCGCACCAGCGACCCGAATTGGGCGAAAAAAATTCTCGCGCCCAAAGTGCGCCAGGCGCTGCTGGCTGCCCGCGAAACGACCAGAGCGCTCACGCGGCTGAGCATGGAGGGCGATGAAGTGCGTTATTCCGTCAGCGACAAATTTAATCGGCCCGATCGGGTGGAACATCTCGTGGGGCAAATGGATTTTGTCTGCGGACTGGCGGCCCAAGTCGAAGCCTCCATGCCTCAACTGCTTAACTCCCCTGCCCCAGGCCTGACCATGCGTCAGCATTCGCAAGCCAGCGTTTCCGAACCCCGAAAAAGACATTATCTTTTCCCCATCATCACCACGGTGGTCGGGGTAGTGTCGCTTTTGCTATTTGAGGTCGTACCGCTGTTTGAAAAAAAGTTTGCAAGTTCCCAGACCCAGCCGCCCAGGTTAATGCAGTTCCTCTTTTCGGCAAGCCACGTCTGGCATTACTGGTGGTGGGCCCCCTTCTTCGTCTGGTTTGGGTATATGAAATTGACCCAACGCCCAACCGCAAAACTGACCAAGACGTCGGCCGAATATGAAAACTAAAACAAAAATTTTGCTAATGGGTAATGTTATCGCACTGGCGGCGGCATATTATACGGGCGTGGTGGTCACGCGCCAGGAGCAGAGCGCCAGTCCGGCCAAAGTGAAAACAGTTTCCGCGTCCACCCCCGTAGTGATCAAAATCAGTTCGCCGACATCCCCATCGAATACTAACGCCAACGTTGACGCCAACGGTCTGCCGCCTAACAGCGCGGCAGCCAAACTAAGCCCCGACGAGTTGCAAGCATTGCTCCAGAACAACTCGACTGCCGTTGCTTATGCGCGGGATATTACTGGCAAACTGGATTTCAACAACCTCGTGATCCGTATCGCCAAAAAATGGGCGGTGGATGATCCCCGGGGGGTCTTGGCTTGGGCGCAAGGCCTGCCGACTGGAATTGCGCAGGAAGATGCGGTGAGGCTCATCTTTACTCTTTTTGGCAAAACGGACCCAGCCGGTGCCCTGGCCCTGGCGCAATCCTTGCCCGATGACAGTTCCAATATCCGCACGCGCGCTCTGGACGGGCTGGCCGCTGTTGCCATCACGACCAGCTTTCAGGACCCCGCTCAAGCTGCGGCGATGCTCAACACCCTGGATCGCAACGAAGCGGCCATCAGCATCGAAAATCCCACGGCCATGGTCGCGGGAAGTTGGTACATGCATGACTCGGCTGCGGCGACCCAATGGATAAACAACCTGCCCGTGGGCAACACCAAGGACAGCGCGGTCCTGGCGGTGGTGATGGTGACCGGGGACAGCGATCCGGCGACAGCATTTTCCTGGCTGAGAACAATGTCTAATCCGGGCAAGCGCGGCACGACCACGACCGCGCTCATAACGCAATGGGCCAAAAAAGATCCCGCGGCGGCGACCACCGCCGTGATGCAGGCTTATCCAAATAACCGCAACGGCCGACAAGCGACGCTGTTGGGCATCATCCAGCAAAGCACCCCCGCGGCACCAGCCAGCCAGCAATGACGCGAACTTCGATAAACTAAACTTTCACCTCCCCTCCATCATGAATACACCAACCACCACCACGGCGGCCCCCAGCCGCGAAATTCTGGTCGAACCGAAAAACGGTTTCGCGATGCTCGGTCTAAACTTCCTGCTGTTCTTGATGAGCGCTGGACTCTTCATCGGCTCGGCGGCGACCTGGCCGGAACGCGGCCGGCCGGATATCCTGCATGTAACCATGACCATCCTTGCGCTGCTCATGTTCCTGCCCAGCGTTTTTCTGCTGGGCGGCTACTTTACGCTGCAGCCCAATCTGGCGCGGGTGCTGATTTTGTTCGGCGCTTACAAGGGCACCGTGCGAAGCAGCGGGTTTTTCTGGGCCAATCCGTTTTACACGAAATTTATGCGGATGTCGCTCCGCGCATACAATCTCAATTCGGAGAAACTCAAGGTCAACGACAAGCATGGCAACCCGATTGAAATTGCGGCGGTGGTCGTCTGGCGCGTGGCCGACACTGCACAGGCCAAATTCGATGTCGCCGATGTTAATCGCTATGTGGAAATCCAATGCGAGTCCGCCATCCGCCACCTGGCCAGTTCCTACGCGTACGATTTGGGCGAAACGACGGATTCGAAGGATGAACTCACCTTGCGCGGAGGTGGTGAAGCCATCTCGGCTGCGCTGCTGGGCGAACTCCAAATCCGCCTGGCGAAGGCCGGCGTGGCGGCAGATGAGGCCCGCATTTCGCATCTGGCCTACGCGCCGGAAATCGCCGAGGCGATGCTGCGTCGGCAACAGGCGCAGGCGGTGGTCTCCGCACGGCGAATCATCGTCCAAAACGCCGTGAGCATGGTGGAAATGGCGCTCACAGAATTGTCCGCGCGCAAAGTGGTGCAACTGGACGACGAACGCCGCGCCGCGATGGTAAGCAACCTGCTGGTGGTGCTGTGTGGCGAATCGAACGCCTCACCCGTCATTAACACGGGAACTCTGTATAATTAAAAATGCCCGCCTTGAAACCCGCCAACCTCACCACTGAGCCACGCCGCACTCGCGCCACCCCGGCGCCCGGGCCCCGCCCAACTACTGACGCCGTGACCAAAACCGCCACCCATAGCCAGTCACCGGAAGAAGCGCGCAAAGCGTTTCTGCTGCGCGTGAGCCCGGAATTGATGAAGGAAGTTGAAGCCTGGGCGCAAGCGGAGATGCGGAGCATCAACGGACAAATTGAATATTTGCTGAGACAGGCGGTGAGCCAGCGGAAGAAGCGATGAAGGGAAATTGCGCCGGATATCCGAAAACAAATTGATTGCGGTAATGCGCCATTAATCCAAAAACTGGTACAGATGGGGTTGGCTATGAGCTCCCGCTAACTGATGCATCTGTTTTACCGTACCCTACGGATGGCCCTGCATGCCTTGCGCAGAAATGTGATGCGCTCGGCCTTGACGTGCCTGGGCATCATCATTGGCGTGGCGGCGGTCATCGCGATTGTGGAAATCGGTAATGGTTCGGCCTATGCCATTCAAAAGGCCATTGCCACGCTGGGGAGCAATGTCATCCAGCTCGATCCCAGCAGCACGGCGAAGGCCGGGGTGAGCACTGGCACGGGCTCCAGCGTGACACTAACCCCGGCGGATGCGGATGCCATTCTCGAAGCATGTCCGACCGTGAAATGGACGGCACCAAGCGTGGATTGCCGCGGACAGGTTATCTATGGCAACCGCAACTGGTCGCCACGGAATATTCAAGGCACCACCCCTTCTTACCTCGCCATCCGCGATTGGGACCTGCAAGAAGGCGCGCCCTTTACCGAAGAAGACGTGCGCAATGCGGCCCGGGTTTGCCTCATCGGCCAGACTCCCGCGCACGAATTATTCCAAGATGAATCGCCGGTAGGCAAGGAAGTGCGCATTAAAAATGTGGTAATGAAGGTGCTTGGTGTGTTGAAAGCGAAGGGCGCCAACACCGGCGGGCAGGACCAGGATGATTTTTTTGTCGCCCCCTGGACCACGGTAAAATACCGGTTGTCCAGCGTGCGGAATATTTCCATTACCGCCGCCACCAGTTCCACCTCCTCCAGCAACACCGTCAGCCAGGTTTATCCGGACCAAGCGGTGCAGCTCTACCCGCTCGCGGCTGCAACCGCGGCGGTGGACTCGCCGCAAATAACGCGGTTTTCCGACATTGATGATTTATTTGTTTCCGCCATTTCGCCGCAGGACATTCCGCAGGCGATGAGCCAGATTTCGGACTTATTGCGCCAGCGGCATCATCTCAAGGCGGGTGACCCGGACGACTTCAATATCCGAGACCTGACGGAAATTTCCGAGGCACGCACTTCGACCAGCCGGTTGATGGCCAATTTGCTGGTGTGCGTGGCGTTGATCTCGCTGGTGGTCGGCGGCGTGGGCGTGATGAACATCATGCTGGTGTCGGTGACCGAGCGAACGCGCGAGATTGGCCTGCGCATGGCGGTCGGCGCGAAGGCGCACGATATTCTGCTGCAATTTCTCATCGAGGCGATTCTGCTCTGTCTGCTGGGCGGAATTGCCGGAATCGTATTGGGCCGGAGTGCATCCATCGCGGTCAGCACCCTGTTGCACTGGCCGACCCTGCCGTCGATGACTGCGGTGATGGTGGCTGTGGGGGTCTCGGCCACAGTGGGAGTCGTATTTGGCTATTATCCAGCGTGGAAAGCCTCCCGGCTCGATCCGATAGAAGCACTGCGCTACGAATAAATGGGCCAGCATCTCTACCGTCCGCTGAATCAGTAATTCATCGAGCCCGGATGTCGCGAGAGATTGAACATAGGTTTGCCGATGGGGCGAACCCCGGGAGAAAGTTGGCGCACGGTGAAATTTTCGACGGTCATGTGGTTCCAAGTGGTGCGGATGGCGAACCAGCCATGGCGGTAGGGCGCGGGGTCGATGTATTCAAAAATACGCCGGCCATCGCGGAAATATTCAATCAAACTGCCACAGGCCACGAGGGTGATGTGCTGCGTGACGTTCGGCGTGAGCAAATTTTGCGCGTCACTTAAATCATGCTCAGGCAACAGCGGGCGGGTGGTGGGGCTGCCGATGTAGCGGCGAAAGCGCGTCGTGGTATTGGTGTTGCCGCCGAGCCCGACGTAGTAACAAAGCAGTTGATTGTAATCCTCAAATTTGCCACTGCGTTTAATCGCGAGCAACCCCGTCTGACTGCGGGCATCCTGCGCCATCCAGAAGCAGTTAAGATCACTGACGCGGTCATTGGGCCCGCCTGATTTAATCATGGTCGCGTCGTACTCAATTTGCACCGGACCGGTAAGTTCAGGATTGAACCACACGGTGCAGCCGGCGGGTACGTCGATTTCCAGTTTGCCGTCGTGCGCTTCCACGCGCCCGCCTTTTTCGAGTTCAGGCGTCCATTGGGCCAGGCCCGAGCGAAAGTCGTCGGAAAAAATGACCCCGCCGACCTGAAAGCGGGAATCCAGGGCGGCTGGAGAATTCCCGATACTGCAACCAGCCGGCAGGAGCGCGCCGGTTGATAAAAAAACAAGTAGTGAAATTATTTTGCGCACGCGGGGTTTCCTTGGCCTTATACTACCCCGCCCCACCCATGCAACGCCGAACCAAGCCTGCCCAGCCGAGCCGTCCAGCGGCCAGTCCTCCATCCGGCAAAACAACTTCCACTTCCCGTGGAATGATTTTTCTGGCGGCGGTGGTCATCGCGCTGGCGGCGTTCCTGGTGTATCGCAACACCTTTGCAGTGCCGTTTTATTTCGATGACCGCCAGGCGGTCACGGACAACGACAGCATCAAGCACCTAAACCTGGAGGCCCTCAATCCGCCGAGCGAACATGTGGCGGGGGCGCTGGGGCGGCCGCTGGTAAATTTGTCACTGGCCGTCAATTATGCGATCTCCGGCGACGACGTCGGCAGCTATCATAAACTGAACCTGATCTTTCATGTGCTGGCCAGTTGGCTGCTCTTGGGCGTATTGCGGAGAACCTTGCAGCGCCCGCTGCTGGCGGAAACTTTCGGCCAGGATGCGCTGCCGCTGGCCTTTTTCATCACCCTACTCTGGTCGGTGCATCCGCTGCTGACAGAGACCGTCACGTGTGTGGCGCAACGAAACGAGTCGATGGTGGCTATTTTTTATTTATTAACCTTGTATTGTTTCGTGCGCTCGGTGGATTCACCGGTGGAGAAAGCCTGGCAATCCAGCGCCATTGCCGTATGTTTTTTGGGAGTGGCCGCCAAGGAAGTGATGGTGACGGCACCCTTGATGGTTTTGCTGTATGATCGCGCGCTGGTGGCGGGCACTTTTCGCGCGGCGTGGGCGGCGCGGCGCAAGTTTTATGCACAACTGGTGTTAAGCTGGATTCCGCTGGCCATGCTCATTCTTTCGGCGGGTCAGCGCGGCGGGACGGTTGGATTTGGCCTGGGGATGTCGCCGTGGGCCTATGCGTTGAAACAATGCGAGGCGATTATCCACTACCTGCGACTGGCGTTTTGGCCGCATCCGCTGGTGCTCGATTACGGCACGGACGTGGTGCATAACATTTCCGCCGTATGGTGGCAGGCGCTGCTGCTGGCGCTGCTGGTGGGAGCAACGATTTACGCGCTGTGGAAAAAGCCCGTGTTTGGTTTGGCCGGTGCGTGGATTTTTGTCATTCTCGCACCCAGCTCGAGCATTGTGCCGTTGACGACCCAAACGGAAGCCGAACACCGGATGTACCTGCCGTTGGTGGCGGTTGTTTCACTGGTCGTTTTGACGGTATTTGCCAAAGTGCGCCGAAACAGCTACGCGCTCTGGGCGGTGCTGGCAGTGGCGTTTGGCCTGGCCACTTATTCCCGTAATGCGGATTACCGCACCGAGACGACGATGTGGACGGTTACTGCGAAACAACGGCCGGACAGCGTGCGGGCGCACTACAACCTGGCGTGTGCATTAATTGCGACGGAGAATTACCGCCGGGCCGAGAGCGAGCTCATTATCGCGCTCAAGCTCGATCCGAATTATGTCGACGGACATTGCAACCTCGGCCTGTGCGCCACCCGATTGGGCGATCCCAAGCGCGCGATGGCGGAATACCGGCTTGCGACACAGATTGACCCCGACCATGTGCAATCGAATTACAATATCGCGTGCGCGTATGTTGACATTGGACAAATGGCCTCCGCCATGGGCCGTTTCCGCACCGCATCGCAGCTGGACCCGAAGTATGGGGACGCGCTGGTGGGCTATGGCACCGCCCTCGTGCACTTAAACCAACCAGCCAAGGCGATCAAACCGCTGGAAGCTGGATTAATCTTGGAGCCGGATAATGTCGCGCTGCTCGACAACTATGGCGCAGCACTGTTGGCACTCCACCGGCGGACCGAAGCGGAGGATGCGTATAACCGCGCACTCGCCCTCAACCCCAACGACCCCGACGCCCAGCGGAATCTGGACGACATCAAGCAAGCCGCCAGCGGGGGGAATTAAAACTTGTTCGGCTTACTGGGCTGGCGCACCGGCACCGCCGAGAATCGCCTTGTACATCTGTTTCTGGGAATCGACAAATTTGCTGTAGGTGGCGAATTGCTCCGGGGTGAGCACTGCCTGCATCGCGGCCTTTTTCGCATCCATTTGCCCGTCGACGTCCAAATCATCGAAGGGTTGCTTGGCCCCGTCCACTCCGACCTGCGCAGCAAAGCCTGAGTAGAGCGCGGTGAAAACCTTGTCCTTTTGGTCGTCTGAAAGTTGCAGCGAACTCTGCACCTGCGCCATCTCGGCATTGGCCTGCATTTGCGCCTGATTCTTTTTGTCGTCATTCTTGGCGTTCTGATAATCGATGTATTGTGCGGGAGTGAGGACGTTCTGAATCTGCTGGTCCGTGGCGGTATCGCGGGTCTTCCGCTCTGCCGCGGCCTTCCGCACATCGTCCGGAGACAATTGGCCTGCCATCATTTTCGAACTTAGTCCGGCCTGATAATCAGCATCCTTGTCGAGGATATCGCGAATGGCCTTCTCCTCGTCATCCGACAAATTGGTGACCCGGGCCTTTAACGCGCCCATTTTTTGCTCGGTTTGCTGTTTGACGGCGGCGCTCAGCATCTTGGCCATGCGTTCTTTCATGTCCGGGGCATTCAAATCCGGCGCTTTGGAACCCAGCGCAGCCAGCTTGGCCTTTACGATCGCCTCGCGCTTGGACAAATCCGCATCGCGGGCCTGGTCTTTAGCCAAGTCCGCTTCCGCAGTCTTGAGCATCCCGGGCTTCGCCAAAGCGAGGGCCGGAGCAGGCTGGACGAAAAGGGCTTCACCGCCGGCCGCCAGGGCAATGCCGACGATGAGGCCGATAATAAACAGAGGGATTTTTTTCATGACAGGTCTGAGTTTAAAAAGTTATTGGGCGGCCGGGGCCGGAGCGGAAGGGTCGGTAGTGTTGTCTGTTTTCTCGATCATGAAGGACTGAACCATTTCCGCCTGGGTCGCGAGTTGCTTGCTGTAGGCATCAAACTGTTCAGGCGTCAATATCGGTTGGAGGGCGGCCTTTTTGGCGTCATCTGAGCTGCCGGGGCCTGCCTTTAGGAGGGCGTTAAAAACCTTGTCCTTCTGGTCGTCGGAAAGTTGGAGGGTGCCCTGAATGGAGGACAATTGCAGATTGGCCATGGTCTCGGCCTGGTTTTTCGAATCGTCCGCTTGCATGTTTTTATATTCGGCCTGCTGGTCGGGCGTCAGAATGCCCTGGAGTTGCTTGTCCAAGTTAAGTGCGTCGCCACTTTGATCTTTCGCTGCTTGCTTCAAATCGTCCGGGGAGGCGCCATCCATCATTTTTTGCGCCAAGTCCTGGGCGACTTGCGCCTGCTTGTCCAAAAGGGCTTGGACAGCCTTTTCCTGGTCGGGGCTCAAATTGAGACGGGATTTCAGGCCCGCCATTTTCATATCCATCTGCTGTTTCATGACGCCACTAATCACGGCCGTCATCACATTGGCTTTGTCGGCCTTGGCTTTGGTCGCAGCGGCGTCGGAGCCAGCCGGGGCGGCGAGGCCCAGTTTGTTCTCCGCTTTCTCGAGGTAAGCTTCGCGCTGGTCGAGTTCCGTCCGCAGTTCCTTGTCGCGGTCGAGGACTTTCTGCGCGGACTTGAGCACATCGGCATCAGCCGAGACCCGCTCCACCGCAGGGGCGTCATTAACCATGAGGGTGCGGGCACTGACGAACAGTGCAGCTCCCACAAAAATACCAGCAGTGAATATAACAGGCTTGTTCATAAAGTGTAGGGGTTCTCGTGTGGGCATTATGCCTTTGGTGGCACCAGAATGTCTAATATAAAACCGTGCTTCGTTTATAACCAAGACTCCCGTAAAGACCGGTTGTGACAATAATTGTTCACCCAAATCAAAAACTTCGGCAGTTGCCCGAGTCGAGCTGGGTTGGCAGTGTTGGCGGCTGGGTTGACATTTCACCTCGAAATGCTTGACTGTTTTGCACTTACCCTTGGCTGGCCGCGTTTTCGCGATGAACAGCCTTCCCTTCGTTTCCCCCATGAAAAAATCCTGCCCCGTTCGTAACAAAATCTTAACCTTGCTGGCACTGGCGCTGACGAGTGGCCTTCGGCTGCTGGCGGCTGACGTCCCGGCGACGAGTACTGCCCCAACCCCGGCGGCGGCGGCGACCACCGCGCCAGCTGCCACAACCACGACTACGCCAGCTGCCACCAGCGACGCACCCAAGGTTAATACGGCCATAGTGCCAGCGCCGCAACGCGGAGCCAATTACCTAACCGTTCATCAACGCCTGGTGGAGCAGGCCAAAAAAGGCGATATCGACGTGCTGTTTGTCGGCGACTCCATAACCGATTTTTGGATCGGTGTTTCGAGTCCTCAGCAACGGGGCAAGGAAGTATGGGACAAATATTTCGCGCCGCTGAAGGCCGCTGATTTCGGCTATAACGCCGATCGGACTCAGAACGTGCTCTGGCGATTGCAAAACGGGGAAGGCCAGGGCTTCTCGCCGAAAGCCATCGTGCTGATGATTGGCACCAATAATACCGGGGTGCAAACCCGCGCCAACCCAGCCCGCGGGCTTCCTGCCCAGGGCGTGCGCAACACCGTCCCGGAAACCGTGGAAGGCGTGACGGCGGTGGTTAAAGAACTGCGCAAGGATTTTCCGGCGGCAAAAATTCTCTTCCTGGCCATCTTCCCGCGCAATGACGACGACCTCGCCAAAGCGCAAATCCCGTTAGTGAACAAGGAACTGGCGAAACTTGATGACCAGAAAAACATTTTCTTCCTCGACCTGACCAAAAACTTTACGGACGCCGACGGCAACCTCATCCCTGAAGCCTTCCAGCCCGATCATCTGCACCCTTCCCCCAAAGGGTACCAAATCTGGGCGGATGCCATCCAGGAACCGTTGGCCAAATTATTGAAATAGGAAGCATTGCGCTTTGACAGGAATGGCTTAGTAATTATCCGCTCTCATGGAAGATCGGCGAAACCCCGGGCGACGCTGGTGGTGGATTTCAGCTTTGGCGGTAATGGTCACGATGGTGACCATTGACACCGTCATTCACCTGAACACGACCTACACCGTCAGCCGACAGCACTTATATATCCCACCGGCCCCGGATAATTCGTCGCCGACCGGCTACGCTTTTGGCCAACGAGACGGAGTTTATCCGTACGTGGGCATGGATGGCTATCACTGGGTGATGCACACGCAGCAAATGTTCGCCGAGGGCACCCCGCGCGTGCGCTATGTGGATTATGATAATTATGACCACGGCCCGAAGGGACGCGAAATGCACTGGAGTTCGTCGTTCCGCTGGTGGGTGGGCCTGCTGGCGTGGTTGGAACACATGTATGGAGCGGTACCGCTGCCCATCGCCGTTGAAGATGTAATACCGTTTGCCCCTACGCTCCTGATTGTATTATTAATTATTGGGGTGACACCCACCATAGCGCGGCGGTTGGGCGCCGGGCCGGCAGCGCTGCTCGCCCTCGGCATGGTGGCCATCAGTCCTCTATATGAGACTTTTTCCGAAGGCAAAAGCGACCACCATGGGCTGGCGGCGCTGAGCGGACTGCTGACACTGCTTTTCCTCCTGGCTGGCGGCGCGGGCTGGGTGAAATCTGAAAATGATGACGGCGAATCAAGCTATGCCGCGTTGCGGGCCTGGCTGCCGGACCGCGCCCAGGCGCGGCGCTGGTTCATCGCCTCCGCCGTCTCGGGCGGTGTAGGGCTATGGGTCAGCACGGCTTCGGAAGCACCGGTGCTGGCCGAAGTTGGCCTGGGCGCGCTACTGGCCACTGGCCTGCTCGGTCGGGGGGCGGGGAAAAGCGATCTGGCCAGGCCCGACCCGACCCTGTGGCGGGTCTGGGGCATCGCGGGAGCCATCACGAGTGTATTCTTTTATTTGCTGGAATATTTCCCTTCCCATTTTGGCGTGCGACTCGAAGTCAACCATCCGCTTTATGCGCTGGCGTGGGCGGGAGGCGGAGAACTACTGTGCCGGCTCAGCCGTTGGTGGAGCGGAGAAAAGCTGGCCACCACCACCACGGATTGGCTGGTACTAGCGGGAAGTGCGCTCGCGGTGGCCATTGTGCCGTTGATGGTGCTGCTCTATGCCAATCAGGTTTTTTGGGTCGCGGATCGTTTTCTGTTTATTTTTCACGAGGACTATATCGCGGAATTCAAAAGCCTCGGCGTTTATCTGGCTGGGATGTTAAGCACGTCCGCCCAAATGTATCTTCCCTCGGTGGTAAACCCCTTGTTCCTGCTGGCGGTGCCGATGGCCGCGTGGTGCTGGAAGGAATTACGGCCGATATTTTTAGCGCTGGCGGTCGCCTGGATAATTGGCGCGCCGCTTTACGATTGCTGGACCTGGCACCAGACAGGTGTCATGCCCTTTAATGACTTGTTCTGGTGGATTGAATTCGGCGCGGCAGCCATCGCGGTCGTGCTGGCCAAGCGTTGGCCGCCATGGTTTCTGCTCGCGCTCGCACTGCCGATTTATGACGTGTACTTGAGCGATCAATCTTTCGACCAACTGGCGGATTATTTTTGGCCAACGATGGCGGTGCCGGCTTTAATCGTCTTGGCGTTTCTGGCTTTTTGGGCGCCATGGGAAGAATTTCCGCGGCCCGCGAAGGCGCTGTTGTTATTGGGGCTGCCACCCGGGTTGGCGACGCTGGCCCTGTCCACCCGCGAAATGCGCTGGATGGAAATTGGCTACGCGCTCTGGCTGGCCGCGTTGGTCGGGGTGGTCGTGGCGTTGGCGCTGAGCCCTGGATACCGTTGGACGTGGCCGCGCCGCATTGCAGCCGGAATGTTTCTGGCTGCGGTGCTGTTGCCCGGGCCCGGCCTGTTGATTTATGGCTGGACGCAATTCGGCTGGAGGGCTCCGGTGTCCGACGTGGAAATCATGGAGTCCGTCACGCGGGATGTGTCCCAACGGTTGCGCTTGCGGATGGGGAATGAACAAGGCGTGATTGTCAGCGGCCCCACGACCACCACGTGGATGATTTACTGGGGCGGGTTCAAAGGACTGGGCACGCTTTACTGGGAAAATCTGGCCGGCTTAAAAAATACGATGGATATTTATGCTGCGCCGAATAATGAGCGGGCGCTTAGCTTGATCGAGGCACGCGGGGTCACCCATATTGCGATCTATTCGTGGGATGCATTTTATGAACAATACGCGCGGCTGGCTCATGGCTGGCACAAGCCCGCGACCCCGGCAGAAATCGCGGCGGAAAAACCGAAACTGCGCAATGCCTTCGTCTATAGCATCATCGAAGGCCACCAAATCCCCCAGTGGCTGCGCCCCATTTATTACCCGATGCCGCAGGATAAAATTCTGCGAGGGCAATCGGTGCTGCTGCTGGAAGTGGTGCCGCACCAGTCTGCAGAAGAATCCTTTGTCCGCGTGGCCCAATGGCAACAGAGCATGGGCAGCCCGGAAAACGCATTGGCGAGCCTGCGCAATGCCTTGCAAATTCACTCCGACTACCTGCCCGCACTGATTTGTGGGGCAAGAGTTGACCAGACGATGGGACGCCAGGAGGAGTTTGCCGCCCTGTTGCAAGCCCTCCGCCAGCATCTGGACCAAGCGGATTCGCTGGAATTGGAAGAACGCATTGAATTGGCCGTGCTGCTACTCGCCGCAAAAGACGAAAGCGATGCCAGCCACCAAATTGCCGAATGTGTGCGACTGGCGGACACCCGCAGCCTGCGCCGCACGGGCATTGACGAGCTTTACCATTTGCTCTCACTGGGCCGGCAGTTGAATATCATCGATACGCGACCGGGATTGACCCAGGTCATCCTTAATCTCCTGCCCGACCCCGCCCGCTTACAATATCAGCAGGAAACTATTCAATTCGAGGAAAGTAAAGAACACTGGCCGACCGCGTTACAACTCCTGCGCCGAGCGGCCATTAATTATCCCAACGATAGCTTCACCCTCAACGAGCTGGCCAAAATTCTGGCCACCTCGGCGGATGCCTCCCTGCGCAATGGACGGGAAGCAGTGACACTGGCGCTGCGAGCGCATGAGCTGGATAAAAATCAGCATCCCGAAATCCTGGACACGCTTGCCTGTGCCTATGCGGAAGCCGGAGACTTTGGTCTGGCCCAAGCCGCAGAACAACAGGCAGTGGCGGGCGCAAACGCTGCCAAACAATCCGCCCTGGCCTCCCAATGTGAGCTGCATATGGGCCTCTTCCGCAACAACCTTCCCTATCATCGATAGCCTCATCCGACAATGGATACCTTAAGGCAAAATTGGCGCCGGTTTTTTCCACTGCGAATATGGACAGTGGCCTTGCTGGCGATGGCGGCCATAGTGGCCACCGACACGCTGGTCCATTTGCGGCTGACGTGGAGTCTCACTGCACAGCACCAGAATTTGCCGCCAATAACAGACGCCACTTCGCCGAGCGGGTATGTCGCCGGACAGCACAATCTGGTGCTCCCTTACATTGGCATGGATGGCTACCACTGGGTGATGCAGACCCAACAGATGTTGGCCGATGGAACCCTGCGGGTGCGCCATGTGGATTACGACAACGCGCCGGATGGTCGGGACGTCCATTGGAGTTCGCTCTTTCGCTGGTGGTTGGCGGCACTGGCGGAAATTGACCATTTTTACACTGCCGTCCCATTGCCGCTGGCAGTGGAGGATGTCGTGCCGTATGCCAACACTCTGCTTATTGTATTACTTTTGATTGGGCTGACCCCAGTGGTGGCCCGTCGCTTTGGCGGGGGTCCGGCTGCGCTGCTGGCGTTTGGCGCCGTCGCCATCTATCCGATATATGAATCATTCATCGAAGGTCGTACCGACCACCATGGACTGGCTGCGCTAAACGGGCTGCTGACTTTGCTTTTCCTTTTGGGAGGTGGCGCCGGTTGGGTGAAAACTGAAATAGCCAGTGAGGACGCCGCTCTCAACGCCTGGTTGCCCGATCGCGCCCAAGCCCGGCGCTGGTTTATCGCCTCGGGTTTCGTGGGGGGCTGCGGATTGTGGATTAGCATGATTTCCGAAGTGCCGGTACTGGCGGGCATCGGCTTGGGTGCGTTGTTGGCCACCGGCTTGCTGGGGCGCGGCGCGACGGTGGGCGAGGCAGCGAAGCCCGACCCAACGTTGTGGCGAATTTGGGGTCTGGCCGGAGCGGTTACCAGTTTGGGATTTTATTTTTTAGAATATTTTCCTTCGCATATGGGGATGCGCCTGGAAGTTAACCACCCGCTGTATGCTTTGGAGTGGGCCGGCGGAGGCGAACTGCTCTGTCGTCTAAGCGGCTGGTGGAGCGGCGGCCAACTGGCGAAGAAAGCCAGCGATAAATTAGTCGTCATCCTGAGCACCGCGGCGGTCGCCGTAGTGCCGGTCATTTGGTGGCTGTATGCGGATCAATACTTCTGGGTCTTCAACCGCTTTCTCTGGGTCTTTCATGTCGATTATATCATGGAGTTTGTCACGATGCGGACGTTTTTGAAAAGCCAACCGTTCTGGGTCGTGGTCATCATGATCAATCCAGTAATTTTGCTGGCGGTTCCCATGGTGGTGTGGTCCTGGCGGGACGGGCTAGCCCGGCCAGTGAAGGCGCTGTTGCTGCTGGGGCTGCTGCCGGGAGTGCTCACATTTGTATTTTCCGCCATGCAAATTCGTTGGGCTGAAATCAACTACGCCCTCTGGCTGGCAGCGCTGGTGGGCGGCGCCAAGGCCGTCAGCCTGGGTGGAAATTACTTTGGCTCGAGACAGTTTAAAATTATTACCGCAGTTTTTCTGTCAGCCGTCTTGTTGCCCAACCCCATGTTTATCATTTCACACTGGGTGAGAAATGAGTGGGTCGAGCCGATGAGCGATGTGGACCGGGTGGAACTTATGTCACGGGACATCGCCCAAAATCTGCGCGCACGCGCTGGCCCGGAGTCCACCGTCGTCATCAGCGGACCCACCAGCACCACCTGGCTAATTTACTGGGGCGGCTTCCAAGGCCTGGGAACATTTTATTGGGAAAATCTGCCGGGGCTCCAGGCCAACGCGGACATCTACGGCGCGACGACCGCGCAAAAGGCCTTTGAGCTGCTGCAAAAGTATCACGCAAAATATCTGGTCATTTTGCCGTGGGTGGACAGTCCGTCCGAATACGCGCGATTGTCCCGCAATCTGCGCAAAAGTGACCCCGTACCGGACGACGCCTTTGCCTGGCAATTGCAGTACCATGGCGTTCTGCCACAATGGCTGCGGCCAGTGTATTACCCGCTGCCACAAACCAGCCAGGCCAAAAATACCAACGCGGCCATTTTTGAGTTTGTCCCGAACCAGAACGCGACCGAGGCGCTGGTGCGGCTCGCTCAATGGCATCAAATTGAAGGCAATTTACCCATCGCCATTAATTTACTCAATCAAGCCTTGAAACGGGAGCCCGAAAACCAGCCGGCGCTCATCACCGCCGCCTGGGTGGCGCTGGCCAGCGGCGAACAGGCCCAACTCACCACCATCGTCCGCCGACTGGATCTACTCAGCGCCCTCGGCGATAAACTGGAATTGGATGACCGGCTCCATTTGGCCGCCCTTTTCGATGCCGTGAATGACCGCGAGAACTTCCAACGACAAATTAGCCTCGTCTTGCGCGATGCGGATGCCAAAAGCCTGCGCCGCCTGCGTTCGGAATCACTCTACGCTTTGCTTACGCTCGCCGCAAAAACCGGCCAACTTGAACAACGGCCTGGTCTGTGGCCGTACATCAACACCCTGCTGAATCCAAATTGGCGGATCAAGTTTCTGCTGGATTATGCGAATATGGAAAAAGATGCCGGTCGTTCGCGTCATGCGGTCGCTTTGTTACGCCGGGCGTTGGACACGGAGCCCGAGTCGGTGCTCACGCTGGGCCGCTTGGCTTGGTTGCTGGCCACCTCACCCGACGACTCCCTCCGCAATGGCAAAGAGGCGCTCACCTTCGCCAGGCAGGCACACGAAATGGACCAGGGCACGCATGTGAACATCACGGACGCCCTCGCCTGCGCCTTGGCGGAAAACGGGGAATATGCGCAGGCAGCCGCCCTGGAAGTGCAAGCGATTAAAATTGCGGAAGCCGCCAAAGCCATGGCCGTGGCCGACGACTTGCGGACTCATTTGGCGCTGTTCCGCAGCCTACTGCCCTATCATGAACAAAACCCGCCCGCAAAAACCAGCCCCTAAAACAATCGCTAGACCTGCGTCCAATTTATAATTACAGTTTGGGAAGGGAAGCTCTTCCGACAAGGGGTGAATTTTTGATGTTGGATTGCGTACCAGTTCCCGCCCACCCCTGCCATCCATCCAGCCACCGCCATGAAATATTTATTATTTGCCATCGCGGCCACGGTAATTGGCGTAATCGCTTTTGAAAGTGGCTACCACTTGGGACAAACCAAGCCTGCGGTCATGGGAAATAATTCTGGCGGGCTGGCGGCTCGGCTCGGTGAGCTGCATGGCTTGCGGGCGACTCTGGAAGTGGGCGCGACGGGCCAATCGGTCGACTGGCAAACGCTGTTGAAGACTTCAGACCCGCTCGAACCCAGCCTGCTGGCGGCCTGGGCCCGCAGTCTCGATCCCGGTGCGGCCTCGGAAATCATCAAAGCGCTCAAAGCGCAACCCGCCAACCTCCGTCGCAATGATTTGCTGGGAGCCCTCTATAATGCTTCTGCGGAACGCGACCCCAAAGGCTTTCTCAGCGACACTAACGGCATCCTCGTCCCCCGCTTGCGCGAAATGGGTATGGATACCGCGCTGAAAACCTGGGCCGCCCAGGATCCCAAGGCAGCTTTGCAATGGATCAAGGACAATCCCGGCACCGCCTCCGCTTCCGCCGGCGATGAACGCTTTGCCGCCGCGATAGCCGGTTTTGCGAGCACGGACCCGGCGGGAGCGCTGGCCACCGTCAGCGCGTTGTCGGACAACAATCCGCGGGACCGTTTGATGAAAAGCGCGGCCACCAAGGCGTTGGCGGATGCATTGGCAGAACAAGGCCAATTTACCCAGGCCGCCACGTTTTTCAACGAATTGCCCACTGGCCAAACCCGCAACGATGCCTACGCGGAACTGGCCCAACGCTGGACGGAGATTGCCCCTACCGATGCCGCCACCTGGGTTGAGGGCCTGAACGGTGACGCTTCTTTAAAAGAGGCCATGGGCAGCCAAGTAGCGAAAGAGTGGGCGATGACCGATCCGGCCTCGGCTGCCACCTGGGCCGCCAAAGTCGATGCCCAGGATACTACCGCCGGTATATCGGAGGGCTCACCAGGCAGCACTTTACTCGCCACCACCATCCGCGCCTGGACCACCTATGACCTTGATTCCGCCGGACAGTTTTTAAATTTGCTGCCGACCTCGCCCGCGAAAGATCCCGCCGTGGCCATTTTTGCGCTGCGGGCGTCGCAGGAGGATCCACAAGGAGCTTTTCAGTGGGTGAGCACTATTTCTGATCCGCAAATGCGAAACGGCCTGACCGTCGGGCTTTCCTTGCTCTGGATGCAGGAAGATCAGGCGGGCTTTAATCAATTCCTCGGCTCTTCCACTCTGTTGAATGACGAGCAAAAGCAAATGATTTCCACCATTCCCGCGCAGGCGGCGCAAAGCCTGACGCAACTCAACACGGTGATGGGTGGAGGCGAGGCAGTCCAGACGATGCTGGAAAATTCCATCTTAAACGGCCGCGGGCTGGTCGGCGCACGTAATAGTACAAATTCGTCCATCACCACGACCCCGGCAACTCAGTCTGGAAATTGAAAAATGCCGGTGGTATCGCCAGTGCAGTTTGGTTTGTGTCCATTGCCTTCTTAAGGCACACTGGTTTCTATGCGATCATTTCCGATTAAACTTTTCGTAGTGCTCATAGCCTGCGCGGCCAGTGCAGCGGGTGGCTATTGGTACGCACAAAATGCCGGCGCTAAAGGCGCAACCAAAAGTGCGTCAGCCAAAACAGCGGCCGTTTCCAACAACGGCATCCACACCTTGGTCGTCACTAACCAGGCGGTAGACGCGATGTCCTGGCAGGACTTGCTCAAGGCCAAAGGCAAAATGAATGGGGACACCCTCGCCGAGTGGGCAAAGCATTTAAGCCCGGAAGAAGCAGCGGAGGCGTTGAAAGGCCTGCATGACCAGCCCGCCAATTCGAAACGCAATGATTTGATGGGCGCGCTCTATAACGCTTGGGCCGAGCGCGACCCGCAAGGATTCCTGACCGGGTTGGGCGACATCAGCGTGCCGCGCTTGCGCGAAAGTGGGGTGGACGCCGCACTGAAGGCGATGGCAACCTCGGATCCAAAGGCTGCCCTGCAATGGATTAAGGAAAATCCCGGCACGGCCTCCGCCAGTGCAACCCAACAGCGTTTTGCTGCCGCCATCGCCGGTTATGCCGCGACTGATCCCGCCGGGGCGCTCGCGGCGGTCAATGCGCTCAGCGACAGCAACCCGCAGGACCGCCAGATGAAAACCGCCGCAACCCAGGCGCTGGCGGACACCCTGACCGGCCAAGGCCAGTATTCGCAAGCAGCGGATTTATTTAATCAACTCCCGGCCGGGCAAACCCGCACTGATGCGTATTCGCAACTGGCCCAGCGGTGGGCCGAGTCCTCTCCGCAGGATGCGGCGGCATGGATTAACAGCCTGACGGGCGATCCGGCCTTGAAGTCCAGCGCCAGTATGCAAGTAGCCAAGGCGTGGGCCGCGAATGACCCCGCTGCCGCCGCTAGTTGGGCCGCACAACAAGATATTGCCAATGCCGACCCGAACAACACGAACGCGAACGGTCAGCTCCTGGCCACAGCCATTCAAAGCTGGGCCAGTTATGACCTCGACGGCCCGGGCCAATTTCTGAATCAACAACCACCCTCCCCCGCGAAGGACAGCTCGGTCGCCATTTTTGCCATGCGCTCCAGTGCGGAAGACCCGCAAGGCGCGATGCAATGGGTCGGCACCATCACCGACAACCAGACTCGCTCCGGCGCCACCATCGGCGTGGCTTTGCAGTGGATGGCCCAAGACCAGGCGGGCTTCAACGCGTACGTCAGCACCAGCACCACCTTGACTGACCAGCAAAAGCAAATGTTGTCCAGTATACCTCCGCAAATGATACAAAGAATCGGCCAATTCAACAACGTAATGGGCGGCGGCAATGCCGTCCAAACTATCATGGAAAATATGCTGATCAATGGTCGTGGTCTCGGAGGCGGCTTGGGCGGGCAAGGCGGTGGTGGCAATCCTTTTGGCGGACAAGGTGGCGGCAATCCGTTTGGTGGCCGGGGTGCGGCACCGGCGGGCAATTGACAGCAGGCTGGTCAGCGAAACCCGGTCTTGCCGCCTACGCCGGGAGAAGTCTATCGTAGAGCATGGCTGTTACCCTCGGTCTGGACTATGGCACCAACTCCGTTCGCGCACTCATTGTCGATTGCGCCAATGGCCGCGAAATTGGTTCTTGCGTCGTCGATTACCCCAGCGGCCACCAAGGGGTGTTGCTCGACGACCGCGACCATAATCTAGCCCGGCAACATCCGGGTGATTATTTAGTCGGAGCTGAACGAGCAGTAAGCGGCGCGCTGGCCGCTGCCCGCCAGAGTGACCTGGGCTTTCATCCGGACCAAATCATCGGCATCGGCGTGGACTCGACTGGTTCGAGTCCGCTGCCGGTGGACAAAAATAATCAGGCCCTCGCGCTCGACCCGCGCTTTAGGGACACCCTCGCCGCACAATGCTGGCTGTGGAAAGACCATACCGGCCATATCGAGGCCGCGCTTATTACCGAAAAATCCCGCGCACTGCGTCCGCAATACGTCGCCAAATGCGGCAATACCTATTCCTCCGAATGGTGGTGGAGCAAGATTTTGCATTGTTTAAATACGTCGCCCGAAGTTTTTGACGCCGCGTATTCGTGGGTTGAACTGTGCGACTGGGTTCCGGCGGTGCTCGCCGGGGTGCGCGACCCGAAGGCGATAAAACGCGGCGTATGCGCGGCCGGCCATAAGGCGATGTATGCCGAAGACTGGGGCGGTTTGCCGGATAAAGAATTTTTGTGCGCGCTGAATCCGAAACTGGCCGACTTGCGCGACCGGCTCTACGACAAGGCCTACGACGCTGCAACCCCGGCGGGCAAGTTGTGCGCGGAATGGGCCCGGCGCCTCGGGCTGCGCGAGGGTATTGCGATTGCCATCGGCGAATTCGATGTGCATTACGGCGCGATTGGTTGCGCGGTGGAAGAAGGCGTGCTCGTCAAGGTCATCGGCACCTCGACGTGCGATTGCGCGGTGGTGTCGGCGCAAAAAACCGTGGCGGACATCCCGGGCATCTGCGGCATCGTTAAGGGCGCGATTTTGCCGGGCTTTTATGGCATCGAGGCCGGGCAGTCGGCCGTGGGCGATATTTTTAAATGGTGGGTGGAAGTCGTGTGCCAGGGCGACGCTGCGCTGCATGAGCAATTTACCGCCGAGGCGTCTCAACTACGCCCCGGCCAAAGCGGCCTGCTCGCGCTCGACTGGAACAACGGCAACCGCACTATTCTCGTGGATCAACGATTGACCGGGCTTATCCTCGGCCAGACTCTGCACACCACGCGCGCGGAAATTTACCGAGCACTCATCGAAGCCACCGCGTTTGGCGCGCGCGCGATTTTGGAACGCATTGAAGAATATGGTGTGCCGGTGAAAACGGTGGTGTGCGCCGGCGGCATTGCGGAGAAAAACCAGCTGCTCATGCAAATTTATGCCGACGCCACGGGGCGCGAAATGCGCGTGGCGCGCTCGGCGCAGGCGTGCGCGCTGGGTTCGGCGGTCGCGGCGGCGGTGGTTGCTGGCGTTCATCCCGATTTCGCCACCGCGCAAAAAGCGATGACCGGCTGGAAGGACATCGTCTACAAACCCCGCCGTGCCGACAAAGCCGCGTACAACAAGCTCTATAAACTCTACATGAAGCTGTACGACAACCTCGGCGGCGTGCGCAACGTCAACCTCGGCCGCGTGATGAAGGATTTGCTGGAAATTAAAGATAACGCTACGAAATAAATTTACCCATGATTCTACTCCCTAAAAATCTCGAAGTCTGGTTCCTCGTCGGAAGCCAGCATCTCTACGGCGAAGCGGCGCTGAAAAAAGTCGCCCAAAATGCGCAGGTCATTGCGCGGTCGCTGAATAATTCCGAGGAGCTGCCGTTGAAGGTTGTGCTCAAACCGGTGCTGACGCGTCCCCATGAGATCACCCAAATCATGGATGAGGCGAATGTCGCGCCGAACTGCGTGGGGCTCGTCGCGTGGATGCACACGTTTTCGCCGGCAAAGATGTGGATTAATGGCCTGAAGAATTTGCGCAAGCCGCTCGCCCACCTGCACACGCAGTTCAACCGCGACCTGCCGTGGGGTGAAATTGACATGGATTTTATGAACCTGAACCAGGCCGCCCATGGCGACCGCGAGTTCGGCTTCATCGGCGCGAGGATGCGGCTCGACCGCAAAATTATCGTTGGCCACTGGCAGGATAAAGATGTCGTCGCCTCACTCGGCGCGTGGATGCGCGCAGCGCGGGCGTGGCACGACTGGCAGGGCGCGAAGTTTGCCCGTTTTGGCGATAACATGCGCCAGGTGGCCGTCACTGAGGGCAACAAAGTTTCCGCTGAGATTGCGTTTGGGTTTTCCGTGAATGGTTACGGGGTCGGCGATTTGGCGGCGAAAGTGAATGCGGTAAAAGATGCCGCGGCGGACCGGCTGTGCGCGAAGTATCAGGAGGAATACAAACTCGCCCCGGAATTGAAAAAAGGCGGCGCGCGGCATGAATCGCTGCGCGAGAGCGCGAAGATTGAAATCGGTTTGCGCACGTTTTTGCAAGAAGGCGATTTCAAGGGCTTCACGACGACGTTTGAGGATCTGCATGGCCTGGGCCAATTGCCGGGCATGGCGGTGCAGCGCCTGATGGCGGATGGCTACGGATTTTCCGCCGAGGGCGATTGGAAAACAGCGGCGCTGGTGCGTGCATTTAAAGTAATGGCCGATGGCTTGCCCGGCGGCGTGTCGTTCATGGAGGACTACACTTATCACATGGGCGAAGACGGCCGCAAAGTGCTCGGCTCGCACATGCTGGAAATTTGCCCGACGATTGCCGCGGCACAACCGCGCGTGGAAATTCATCCGCTCGGCATCGGCGGTAAAGCTGACCCAGTGCGACTGGTGTTTGACTCAACTCCCGGCCCGGCGATCAATGGCTCACTGGTTGATTTGGGCAATCGTTTTCGTTTGCTTGTCAATGAAGTCACGGCAGTCGAACACCCCGCGCTGCCGAAATTGCCGGTGGCTCGCACCGTATGGGAACCGAAGCCCGACTTTGCCACGGCGGCGGCGGCGTGGATACTCGCCGGCGGCGCACACCACACGGCCTATAGTCCCGCGCTGACCACGGAGCATATTGAAAACTTCGCGGAAATGGCCGGGGTCGAGTTCTTCCACATTGGCGAGCACACCACCATGGGTTGCGCCAAGCGCGAATTGCGTTGGAATGAATTGTATTATCAACTCGCGCCAGGGTTGGGGTCGGTTTAGTTTTTACCACGGATTGCACCGATGAAGAAATTCAATTCCATCCGCGAGGAATGCTGCGAAGCCAACCGGGTACTGCCGAAAACAGGACTCGTGGACCTTACTTTTGGCAACGTCAGCGTGCTCAATCCCGACGAGGGCGTGTTTGCCATCAAGCCCAGCGGGGTGGCGTATGAAAAGCTGAAACCGGCGGACATGGTGCTGGTGGATCTCGACGGTAAAATTGTCGCCGGCAAATTGCGGCCCTCGTCGGACACGCCGACGCACCGTTGTCTGTTCCGCGCCTTTCCCGGCGTGTATTCGATCGTGCATACCCATTCGCGGCACGCGGTGGCCTTTGCCCAGGCGGCGCGGGAAATCCCCAACTTCGGCACCACGCATGCGGATTATTTTGACGGCAGCGTGCCGCTCACCCGCGCGTTAACGCCGGAAGAAATTGCCAAGGACTATGAGTGGGAAACGGGCAAAGTCATCGTCGAGCGATTTAAAAACCTGAACCCGCTCGATGTGCCCGCCGTGCTGGTGCGCCACCACGGCGTGTTTACCTGGGGTGCTTCCGCGAAAAAGGCGCTGGAAACCGCGCTGGCGCTGGAAGCTATCGCGCAAATGGCACTGTGGACGTTGCAACTCCAGCCCGCACTGCCACCCATCCCCAAGGCGCTGCACGAAAAGCATTTTCGCCGGAAGCACGGCTCGACGGCGTATTACGGCCAAAGCGGGCGTTGTTAGTGCGGAAAAAATATTTTGCGGGATTATGCCCCTGACAGACGTGTAGTGGATGAAACCAAGCGACTGAAACCACTACCCACCATGAGCCATTTCTCCATCATTCGCCGCCTTCTCGCACTCGTCAGCCTCGCACTCATCCTGCCCACTATTTTGCCGGGCCAGGTTAATAATTACCAGTCCGACTCGCCGCCCGACCCGGATCGAAAACCCGTTACCAAAGCAGTCCCCTTTAGCCTGGAAATCCGCAACGGAGACATCATCGATAACGGCAAACCGGCCGGGACGGCGACCATTGGCAATCTGTTGGACTACCTCAAAAAACAGGGCAAAACCTTTAACATCATTCTGGGGCCCGGGGCGGCCGACCTGCGGATCAGTGACTTGATGCTGAATATGTCGGAATTTAACGGCCAAGCTGTCATTGAGGCCATTGTGGCAAGTGTCGGAGATGAAGTGGAGTCATCCACCACTCCCACTTTCGGTATCTACCAGCTGGCCCTCCGCGAGAATACCAGCCGCGAAACCCAGGTGTTTAATCTTACCGACTATCTGAATCCTGACGGCAAGGCCGATGATAAAACCATCGAGGAAAAATTATCTTCCCTGACCGATATCATCTATAAGACCTTGCACGATGTCCATCCACAGAGCACGGATGCCATCCAGCCCCACTTTCAATTCCACAAAGGCTCGAATTTGCTGGTCGCCATCGGAACGCCGGAAGCTCTCACCATTACCAACCAAGTCGTGAATGCATTGCAGTTGCCGGATGGCAACCCGCGTGCGCAATCGCTAAAAAACGTCGCAGAACATTGGGCTGACACCGATCCCGCCGCGGCCATGGCATGGGCGCAGTCGTTGCCGGGCGTCGACTCGGACTCAATGAAGAAATACGAGGAAGCATTGAGGCTTTTTGATTCCTTGCTTGAAGCAGGCACGCAAAACAAATCCACGTCCATTGAGCAATTAGCGGATCTGCAAAGAAAAATCTCCGATCTGATGAAACAGCTGCAAGATACGAAAATGCAGCAGAACCTGCAACAAGCCCCTCGCGACCTGCCGGACAAGAAGCCTGCCACCCCCTAACCCTTGGCCTCCACCCACGCCACTCACCCCTTTTATCCCCTGGGCTTGACCAAAGCGCGACCCGTGGCCGGGATGACTACGCCCCACGAGGCCGGGGTGAGCACCACCGCGACGCTCACGCGCCGGCTGGCGGCGGGCGAGGAGGAGGCGTTTCGTGAATTTCATGCGTTGTATTTTGACCGGCTGCACCAGTTTCTGCTGGTCGTCGCGCGTGGGCAGGAACAGGAGGCGCGCGAGGCCTTGCAGGAAACTTGTTTGCGCGTCGCCCGTCATGCGCGAGAATTTGATGACGAAAAAGCTTTTTGGTGCTGGTTGAAGGCGGTGGCGCGCAATGCTGCCCGCGACGCCGGACGCAAACGCACGCGCTACACCGCGCTGCTGCATAATTTCGCCAATTATGTGCGCCCCTCCGCGCCGACCGGACCCGACGCCGATGATGACCGCCTGACGGCCATCATTGATGAGTGCCTGGTGGAATTTGCGTCAGAAGACCGCGCCTTGCTCCAGGAAAAATATCTTGCCGGAGCAACTGTTACTGAACTTTCCCTGCGCGAGGGGTTGACGCCCAAAGCGGTCGAATCGCGCCTGCTGCGTCTACGCCGCGAACTGCGCGAACGCGTGCTCGCCAAACTCCGCCAATCATGAAACGCCGCCACCACGATGATTTGCTGAAGGAGACCTTTGCCGACGGGGAACTCGATGCCCTGCGGGAAGCCACCCTCAATCGGGGGCTAGCCGCCATACGGGCAAAGCAGAAATTCCGCCTGCTGCGCAATACGGTGTTCGCTGCCGCGCCATTGCTTTTGCTGGTGGCCGCACTGTTTTGGCATGCGCCAATAGCGACCGCACCCGCCATCGTCGCACCGAAAACAGCTTCTCTTCCCTCGTTAAAAATTTACCCGGCGGCGAATGTTGCGGACATGGCGCCGATACCCACCATTTCCGATCAAGAGTTGATGGCCCTGTATGCCAATCGCCCGGTGGGACTGCTGGGCAAACCCGGTCAGCAGAAGTTAGTGTTTTTTGATCAACCAACCAAGTCGGTGGATTAGATTGATTTTTAAGGCGACCAGACAACCCCCCGATAACACAGCTGGCACCGATGCATAAATACGCCAAGAGCATGCTTGCCTTGACGATTTTGGCCGGACTTTTTTTCATAATCCGCTGGGGACAATCATCGCCCGCACCCGAAATAGCGAAAGTAGTGCTGCCGTTAAAACCCACGGCGCCTACCACTGCTGCGTCGATGAAAGCTGTCACCATTGCTGCGCCCACTGCCACCCCCGTGCCCGCTGGAGATAAAAACGAGCCAGCGGCAGATTCCTCCAGCGCAAACTACGCGAAACGACCAACCCAAGCTGCCAATAAGGCCAAAAATGAGGCGGATTTTGGCATTGTCGAACTCGAAGACGGCGTGACGCTTCATTTGACAATGGACACCGGCGGCACTTGTGAAATCCGGCCAACGATGTTGCCCAACGGCAATTTCAAACTCGTTCTCCTTTTAAGTTTCATCGACACGGAAACCGGAGAAATACAGATTGCGACCCCG